>ENA-OQIO01000575-OQIO01000575.1-human-gut-metagenome-genome-assembly--contig:-NODE-575-length-19355-cov-2.314749_pt1 | contig 19355 bp, 25 predicted proteins | sample MGYA00242573_ERZ504737 | MGnify/ENA primary metagenome ERZ504737 (study PRJEB26092, sample SAMD00036203) | human gut metagenome | host: Homo sapiens | study: EMG produced TPA metagenomics assembly of...
GCCCGGCGGCGAGCAGGTGACGTATCTGCTCAACTACTCCGCCGACGAGGTCACCATCGACAGGCCCGGTGTCGGGCGATGTGGTGGTCGCTCCGGTGGTGGTGGGCACCGACGGCACCGTCGATGAATCCGCCACCGCGGCGATCGCCCTGAAAGAGGGCTCGAAGGTCGAGGTGGGCGACAGGCTGACGATCGGCCGCTGGAATGTGGTCGTCATCACCGGCTGAGCCGCAAAGCGGTGGCGGTGCGTCGGCCACTGGGTCAGGGGATGAGCAGGTCGATGATGGCCTTCCATTCCCCGATGAAGTCGACGTCATGCGATCCGTTGAGCCAGCGCAGCTGCAGACCCTCCATCGCGGACAGGACCTGCAGCGCGGTGCGCTCCGGATCGGCGACGCGTCGCGCTTGGCCGCGAACGTGTATTCCTTCAGCAGATTGATTTCGCGCTGTTCGAAATACTCGTGCACGGGATGGTCCTTGCTCAGCGCCTCGCTTTCCAGCAAGGTGTAGAGCCGGACCATCTCCGGACGGTCGGCGTTGGTCTCCACGGTTCCCGTGGAAATGGCCTTCAGCCCCAGATCGCAGTGGTACGCGATGCCGTCGTCAAGGACTTCGCCGGTCACGCCCTGCACGCCAAGATGCTCGGCGATGGCGATCTGATTGGTCCGATCGGCGTATTTGAGGGTTTCCTCAAGCAGTTGTTCTTTGGATTTGAAGTAGTAAAGGAGGCCGGCTTCGGTGATGTTCTGAGCCTGGGCCACATCGCGTATGGTGAAGCCCCAGAAACCGAACTGGGAGATGAATGAGACCGTGGTTTCGAGAATCGCCTTCCTGCGATCCTCGGCGCTCATTCGCTTTCTGGGTTTGTTTTCGGTGCGGCGACGCATATGCTCTCCTTCATCTGGTGCTTACTAAGGTACAAGAAGGGGGAGAAGAAGACGATGGGAACCCTTGGAACACGCCGGATTATCGCAGACAAACGATTTGTTATATGATTTAACTAAGCAGTTACTAGGTAATAAAAACCGGTGACTGTGAAGCTGAATGGAACAGTGTCCGACCGGTTTTGCAAACGCTTTGAGACGGCGATGACATGACGTCGACTTGTGCCTTTGCGAAAGATGGTTTACACTGAAAACACGTTAGTTACCACATGGTAGTTAACAGATGGGGCGAGGCCGCCCCACCACCACATACACCGCTAAGGTGCGGAATCGCACACAACATAAGTTCACTACTGAAGCATGATTCGAAGGAGAGAGTTTCATGAGTGAAGCAATCGCCAGCAAGGCGGAGCGCCTTGCCGCTTACAACGCCAACATCGCCGCGGCGGAAAAGGATCCGTCACTGTCCCCGGAAACCGGCAAGCCGCTGTCCAAGATGAACGCCGCACGTTTCGGCGCAGGCTTCCTGGTATTCGGAGTGCTGTGGATGTCCGGTCTGGGCATCGTTTCCGCAGTGCTGCTGCCCATGCACTACAAGACCATCCCGGGCGTCAACGCCGATGCGTTGGTCGGCATCGTCAACGCGTTCACCGCGGTCGCATCCCTGGTCGCCAACCTGATGTTCGGCAACTTCTCCGATCGCTCCCGTTCCCGCTTCGGCCGCGTACCCCGTGGATCCTCTTCGGAGCCGTGCTCGGTGGCGTCACCCTGTTCCTGACCGGCACCACGCATAACGCCGTGCTGCTGACCATCTTCTACTGCGCCTGCATGTTCGGTCTGAACTGCATGATCGCGCCGATGGTCGCCATCCTGTCCGACCGCGTGCCTTCCAAGATCCGTGGCACCATGTCCGCCTTCTACGGCGCCGGCTCCACCATCGGCGCTCCGATCGGCACCATGCTCGGCGCATTGTTCATCGAAAACCTGATTCCGGGCTTCGCCGTCGCCGGCGTGCTCATGTTCCTCGGTGGCGTGGTCGCGTGATCATCATCCCGAAGGAGCAGTCCGCAGACTTCCTGCCGAAGGACGAAGGCTCCGCCAAGGACATCCTCTCCTCCTTCCGCCCGCCGAAGTTCTCCACCGCGCATGACTTCTACAAGGCGTTCGCCGGCCGCTTCTGCATGCTCATGGCCTACCAGATGATCAACGTCTACCAGCTGTACATCATCCAGAACTACATCGGCCAGTCCGTCAAGGAATCCGCCGTCACCGTGTCCGTCGTGTCCATGATCATGATGGTCATGTCCCTGGTCGGCTCCTTCATCTCCGGCCCGGTCTCCGATCTCATCGCCGCCGCAAGGTCCCGGTCGTCGTCGCTTCCGTGCTCTTCGCCGTCGGCATCGCCATGCCGTGGATCTTCAAGTCCACCATGGGCATGTACCTGTTCGCCGGCATCGCAGGCCTCGGCTACGCCGTCTACTCCGCCGTCGACCAGGCGCTGCTGGTGGACGTGCTGCCGAACAAGGAAGAGGCCGGCAAGGATCTGGGCATCCTGAACATGGCCACCACCTCGGCCAGATGTGCGGCCCGGTCGTCATGTCCGCCATCGTGGTCAACCTCGGCTACAACTTCGCGTTCCCGACGTCCATCGCATTGGCCATCATCGGCTGCTTCTTCATCATGGCCATCAAGAAGGTCAAGTAAGGCAGCTGCTGTAAACCGGGGGAGACGGTCGTGCCATAGGCCGTCTCCCCTCCGCGGGGTCGAATCGTCCCGCCTCTCCCATCCATACTAACCATCAACGCATATCCGAATTATCAACGACGATACCAAGGAACATCATGACCACCTGGATTGCAACGACGCAAGACAACAAGCTTGCCGACCGAACCTCCGACATCGAATCCACCAACGCCACCACCGCGGCCGACCTGCAGCTCGACGGCAACGAATACCAGGCCCTGCGCGGCTTCGGCGGCTGCTTCAACGAACTCGGCTGGCTGCCGCTGCAGAACGTCAGCGAAGCCGAACGCGACCAGATCATCAAGGAGCTGTTCAGCCCCGACGAGATGAACTTCACCTTCAACCGCGCCCCCGTCGGCGCCAATGACTTCGCCGACCACTGGTACAGCTACGACGAGGTCGACGGCGACTACGGGATGGAGCATTTCTCCGTCGAACACGACGAGCAGACCCTGATCCCGTACATCCACCGCGCACAGGAATGGCAGCCGAACATGCAGCTGTTCTCCAGTCCGTGGAGCCCGCCGACGTGGATGAAGCGCCCGAAGGCCTACAATTACGGCCGTCTCGTGCAGACCCCGGAGAACCTGAAGGCCTACGCCAAGTACTTCGTCAAGTACATCCAGGCCTATGCCGAGCACGGCATCACCGTGAACCAGCTGCACGTGCAGAACGAGGTGTTCGCCGACCAGAAGTTCCCGAGCGCCCTGTGGGATTCCGAAGCGCTCAAGGTGTTCATCCGCGACTACCTCGGACCGGCGTTCGACGAGGCCGGACTCGACACCGACATCTGGCTGGGCACCCTCAACGGCCCGGAGGACATGGCCTGGACCGGCGGCGGCTATGGCATGACGCTCAACAACTACAACCGCTTCGTCGACAACATCCTCTTCGACGACGCGCGCGCAAGTACATCAAGGGCATCGCTACCAGTGGGCCGGCCAGAACTGCATCGCCCGCACGCACGAATCATGGCCGGAGATCGAACTGATCCAGTCGGAGTCCGAATGCGGCACCGGCGACAACAGCTGGGAGTACGCGGAGTACATCTTCCACCTGATTAACCACTACTTCCGCAACGGCGCCACCGCATACACCTACTGGAACATGATCCTCGACGACCAGGATTCCACATGGGGCTGGTGGCAGAACTCCCTGTTCACCATCACCGCCGACAAGCACGAGGTGCGCCGCAATCCGGAATACTACGTGATGCGCCACTTCTCGCACTACGTCAGGCCCGGCGCGAAGGTACTCGGCACCACCGGCCATTTCAACTCGATGGCCATCGCCTTCCGCAACCCGGACGGCACGGTGGTGGTCGTGGCGCAGAACGCCCTCGACGAGGAGCGCCCGTTCGCATTCGCCGATCCCGATGCCGCCGAACGCGGCTTCAAGGTAACACTTGCTCCGCGATCGTTCAACACCTTCGTGCTGGACTGAGCCGGAGTGATACGGCGTCGGCTCGCGCGTAATGCCGGTTTTTCCCTTTTTCCCGGCGATATGCCGATCGCCGACGCCCTGCCCATGAGGTGCCCGCCGCGATGGATCCCCTCCATGCGCGGCGGGCACCTTTGTTATGCATGCCGGTTACGATCGTCCCCTTGCAAAGAGCGAATTCTTCATTGCCGTATCAGCCGTGTATAAGATGATTGGAACGTTGGATGATTTCGGTTCATTATCACCGGAGATAAGGAATTTCCTGTCGGAATCGACAGAATTGTGAGCGATACCTTTTTTCTTTCCCACAGATTCTAAAACTGCCCAATCCGGGATTTCCTTTTCCTTTGGCCAGTTCAATCCAGCGGTTTCCAGCAGTATGCCATATTGGGATAATCGTGTGATGTTGGTATCCGCATCGACAAGGCCAAGTTCCAGTAGGAAATTGGCCTTACTCTGATCCATGCCATAGGCGGCTGTCAGCTCCTGTTTGATGAGTCCGCCTCCTCTGCGTGCCGCCATTTCTCCGAATATGAAATCACCGGTTTCGTTCTTATAGAATTCGATATGCATCACATTGGGAATCGTCTGATCTTTGAAAGATCTAATTAATTGTTTTGTCAGTCGGAGCAGCTTAGAATAGTCGGCGTCGTCCTCGTCCAACATCACGGAACCGGTATTTTGCTTCTCGAAATCCAGCGGTGGGACAAGATATCGTGATGGCGAGATCAGAATCGAATCAGCGTTGATATAGACCACATCCACATGGTAGACGGAGCCGGAACAGTATTCCTCTAAGTAATACTGGTTTGAATGTACGTTTTGTATGAATTCCGGCTTGGTGGCTAAAGCAGACAAATCATCTTTCGAATGCAGTATCGTAATACCCGCGGAGCCTGCACCCCACCGAGGTTTGAGAACAACCGTCTCCCAACGATCGAACGCCGAAATAATATCTCCAAAGCTTTTGCAGGAGGTGTAGGGAATAACCTGTAATCCGGCATCAAGGGCCGACTGCTTCATCGTGACCTTATCTCGACAGCGCAACGCCAGTTCATACTGCAAACCGGGAATGCCAAATAGACTTCTCGCCTCTGCAACCCTCAATACATCTTCCTCCGAGCTGGAAATTATCCTATCTGGTTTAAATTTTCTGACAATATCAAAGAATTTCGCGGTAGCGCTATCGGAGGAATAATCAGAAACCACGATTTCCTTGATGACGGCGTTCGGCCAACGATGGTGCACGGCCCGATTGTCCGAGGTGAAGACCATAACCTCTAAACGACCGAAGCGTTCTTGGACCTCTTTAATCCATTCTGGATAATCCGAGAAAGATTTAGGCTGTTGCAGCAGCAGTATTTTCATATCATTCCCCTTCCGGTGCGCTCGCCAAGACTTTTCTTTAGCGACGGATGATCCTTTTCCCGCGTTTTCCAATGTGATTAGTGACGACTGCGGGTATTATTCCCACCAACGCCAGTGCGCACCAATACCAAGCTGTCATTCCTGCAGGACGTAGTGCCGGAACGATCCAACCACCAAGGAATGAGCCTGCCGATTCGCCAATGGCTGCAATTATCAGCCGATAGTTCAAAATGTCCACCAAAGGTTTATCTGGCTGTGCCTCTACCAGAGCAATATTGATCAATGGCGCATAGATGCATTCTGCAATGGAGAACACAACCAAGGCTATAATGCATATCCACCAGTACGACGAGACTCCGCAGGCGAATAGTGCGAAGGAAATTCCATAAATCCCTAGGCTTTTGATGATGAATGAGGTGGCATTCTGCCCATTAGCCATGCCTCGCGAGATGAGTTTACTCACGGGCATTTGCAGTGCTATGACCGATATGGCATCAATGGAATAGAACAATCCTCTTATGACTGGGCTATCGGATAACGAGTGGAATTCCAATGCCATTCCCGCAAAAAGCTGACCATTCATTATGCTGCCCACAAACACCGCCAGGATGGCAAGAACCGTACCGGGACTTTTCAACGAGTCTGTAATGGTCTTCACGATGGAAGAGGTATTTTCTTTGCTGCTTTTCTCATTGCGTATGAAGACATGATGAGTCAGCACTATTGGAGTTAGTAAAGCAGAAAAAACATAGAGTCCGACGATGACTATAACAAAGAGCGTTTGTCCGAAAGCCTTATATATGTAATTTGAAGCTAGAGGCCCAATTGCGGATCCAAGATTGGCTGTCATGGTCACTAAAGCAAACAAAGCGGCCTGAGACTTTTTATCCTTTACTCTAGCGATGATATGCCCTCTGAGAGCAAAATTAACCAGTGAGAGACCAAGTCCCAGCAAAGCCAAATCCAAAAAAAGGAAGCCGATAAAACCACCCATTGCCGGCTGCAGCAGCAAAAGTGAAAAAACTATGAATCCGAAACCGGTCTCAGTGAGGGATACCGTTGATGAACGCTCAATCAAGCCACCTATAAAAACAGTACTGCCCCTAGAAAAAAAGGGATAAAACTCCAAGTGCTAATCCAACACATAGTGATGACGTTGCAGAAACTTGACCGGTAAGGATAACCGAAAGAAGGGAGAAAAGTCCGCTATATGCAGCACTATTCAAAAAATAATTCACTGATATGGAGCTATTCTTACTATCGCTCGGCTTCTCCATCTGAACGGACCTTCTTTTATGCTTTATAAATAATGTCTCCCCTCATGCTAGTGGTCATATGGGAATTGTTCATTGGTATGTCCAGATGTAGGGGTGTTTGGTTTTGACGTACTTGGGGGTGTCTGTTTCAAAGTTCCTCATCGGCGTGTTATCTTGTGGGAATCGACGGCATGGGGAAGTCGTGCGTTCCTTCTCAGCCGGCCTGCAGCCCCTCGCCGTAGGATGCCTCGAACTCCAGCAGCGGAGTGTCGAAGATCCGCATCACGTATCGCATTCCGGCACCTCCATCAATCGATCTTATATATTCAAATATAAAGGTCGATGGCGGAGATGGGGTGCGCCGAGGTTGGGTTGCGTGTGGACCGGAAATGTATTACGATATAACTAAGTAGTTACTAAGTAATAGAAACTGCATGACGTACGAAGGAGTGCATATGGATCTTGATTACATCAAGGGCGTGAACCTGGGTAACTGGCTGGTTCTGGAAAAGTGGATGAACCCGGCATTATTCGATGGAACCACTGCCGATGACGAATACTATCTGCCGACGCAACTCGATCCGGCCGTCTACGAGGCCCGCATCAGGACCCACCGCGCCGAATACATCAACGAGCGCGACTTTGCCACCATCAAATCGTGGGGACTGAACTCCGTGCGCATCCCCGTGCCGTACTTCATCTTCGGCGACCGCGCGCCGTTCATCGGCTGCATCGACGAACTCGACAAGGCCTTCAACTGGGCCGAGAAATACGGTCTGACCATCCTCATCGACCTGCACACCGCGCCGATGAGCCAGAACGGCTTCGACAACGGCGGCATCTCCGGCGTGTGCAAGTGGGCGCAGCTGCCCGACGAGGTCGAATTCGTGCTGTCCGTGCTCGAACGCCTCGCCAGGCGGTACGGCCATCGTCGGGCGCTGATGGGCATCGAAATCATCAACGAGCCGAACACCACCACCTGCTGGCCGATGGCGAACGTGACCGAACGCTACAAGGCGGTCGATCCGGAACTCGCCGAAGGCACCGGCCCGATCGCATTCGACTGGCTCAAGAACTTCTACATCACCGCCTACCACCGTCTGCGCGATGCCGACAAGGGCGCGCTGCCGGCGGACAAGGCCGTGGTGTTCCACGACGGCTTCGACATCGAACAGTGGAAGGACTTCATGCGCGGGGATGACGGCAAGCTCGCGCCGGAATTCGAGAACGTGGTCCTCGACACCCACCAGTACCTCATGACCGCCGAAATGATGGGCTGCCCGCAGACCGTGGAAGGCTACGACGATTTCGTGCGCAACACGTACGCTCCGGTGGTCGCCGAAATGAGCGAATACTTCCCGGTGATTGTGGGCGAGTGGTGCCTGTTCAACTCGGTCGGCTGTGGTGTGGACACCCACGGCGGCCAGAGCGTGCTCAACGGCGAGGAAGGTGCGCAGGCGGAAACGCTCAGTGCCGAAGAAAAGCGTGCGCTCTACCAAGGCGTTGCCAAGTCGCAGCTTGAAGCATGGAGCAACGGCAGCGGCTTCTACTACTGGAACTACAAGCTGCTCACCGACACCGTCAACACCCCTGGCTGGATCGGCTGGGACGCATGGGACCTCGGGCGCTGCATCGCCCAAGATTGGTTCCCCGTCCAAAAGTGATTCCGTCGGACGCAAGAATCGTACAAAGCAACGCGTGATATCAAGAACATTAAGGAACGACAATGCTGCATAATCCGATCTTCAAAGGCTTCAATCCCGATCCGGCCATCTGCCGCAAAGGCGACGACTACTACGTGGCCGTCTCCACCTTCGAATGGTTTCCGGGCATTCCGATTTACCATTCGAAGGATATGAAGCATTGGGAGCTGCTCACCCACGTGCTCACCGACGACACCAACCCGAACCTCACCAAGCTGCCAAGCGCGAAGGCATCTGGGCGCCATGCCTCACCTACAACGAGTCCGAGGACATGTTCTACGTGATCTACGGCGTGATGAACTCCATGACGCCCGCTATTTCGACGTGAACAACTACCTCATCAGGTCGAAGAGCATCGAGGGACCGTGGAGCGAGCCGGTCTACCTCACCTCCTCCGGCTTCGACGCATCCATCCTGCATGACGACGACGGCAGGAAGTACATCGTCAGCCTCGAATGGGAGACGCGCGAAGGCTACGAGAAGCCGGGAGTGATCTGCTGCGTGGAATACGATCCGGAAGCCAAGCATGTGGTCAGCTACCCGAAGCGCATCTGGCGCGGAGCCACCGACCGAGGCTGCATCGAGGCTCCGCACCTGACCAAACGCGACGGCTGGTACTATCTCATGTGCGCCGAGGGCGGCACCGGCTACAACCACGCCGTGACCATGGGCCGTTCGCGCAACGTGTGGGGGCCGTACGAGCCCGATCCCAACGGCCCGCTCGTCACCTCACAGCCCAAGGAATCCAACGAACGCGCCGACGCCGACCATCTCAAGCCGCGCTACTTCAACCCGGATTCCGTGCTGCAGAAGTCCGGCCACGGCTCCTACGTGGACCTGCCGAACGGCGAGACGTATCTCGTGCACCTGACCAGCCGGCCGTTCGTGCCGGAACTGCGCTGCACGCTCGGCCGTGAAACCGCCATCCAGAAGATGACGTGGACGAATGACGGCTGGCTGCGCATGGCGGACGGCTCCAACCTGGCCAAACTCGAGTCGAGGAGCCGGATCTGCCGGATGTGCCGATGCCGGAGATCCCGCGGCATGACGACTTCGACGGCGGCACGATCGGCAACTGGTACTATTCACCGCGGCAGATGCCGACCACCTTCGCCAACGTGACGGAACGCCCCGGCTGGCTGCGCGTGCGCGGCGAGGAATCGCTGGCATCGCTCAACCGCACGAGCCTGATCGCACGCAAACTCACCAGTGTGTACGCCACCGTCACCACGAAGATGGAGTTCGAACCGGAGGTCTACCAGCATTCCGCGGGCCTGACCATCTACTACGACAACATGAACAACATCTTCCTGCGCAAGTACTACTCCGAAACGCTCGGCGGTCCCGCGATCTCCATCATCCGTCTCGAGAACGGCGAGAAGACGGAGATGCTCGACACCCGCATGGCCGTGGAGGACAGGCCGATCTACCTCCGTCTCACCATCGAAGGCCGCCGCATCTGGTTTGAATGGAGCTACGACGGCGAGATCTGGACCAAGATCGGACCCGACTTCGACACCACCACCTTCTCCGACGAATACTGCAAGTACGGCGAATTCACCGGCACCATGGTCGGCATCGCCGTCACCGACGCCGCGCTGCATGAGAAGACCGCCGACTTCGACTTCTTCGACTACGAGGCGGACGAGATGAAGCCGGTCGACTGATCCCGCCCATCCGGCCACGATCATTCCGAAACCCCAATCCGCCGTGGTCCGATTCCAACCGGCCGCGTGGCTGATTGCGGGACGCATACAATGGGCCAAGGAACGTTGCGAACGGTGCGTTCCTTGGCCCATTGGGCTGAAATAGGGGTTTGGTTTTTGAATAGGCGGAAACGGCAAGCCGGGCGAAACCCCGCACAGAAAGGCGGTGGGATGCATGGTGCTGGGCATCGACGAGCGAATCAACGGCGTAAACCTCGGCAACTGGCTGGTGCTGGAGAAATGGATGGACCCGGAACCATTCGCCCGCAGTGCCGAGGATGATGAGATTTGGATGCATCGCACGCACGGCGCCTCTGGTCCGAGCGGAATCTCGCCGAGGAACTGCGCCGGCACCGCGACGCCTACATCACCCTGGAGGATTTCCGCATCATCGCCGACCATGGGCTCAATCTCGTGCGCATTCCCATACCATATTTCATCTTCGGCGACTGGCCCGGACATCCGGGCTGCATCGCATACCTCGACCGCGCGTTCCGTTGGGCGCGGGAGACGGGACTGAAGATCATGATCGACCTGCATACCGTGCCCGGCTCACAGAATGGTTTCGACAACGGCGGTCTGACGGGCGTGTGCAAATGGGCGCAGAATCCGGACTTGGTGGAATACGCGCTGAATGTGCTGGAACGATTGGCCCGCCGATATCGTGACGAGCCGACCCTACACAGCATCGAAGTGCTCAACGAACCGGTGAGCTGGTCGGTGTTCCATGGCTCGCCGAACACGGCGAAGAACCCCCGCGAGGCCTCCGGCAGTACGCATATCCCACTGCGCTTTCTGAAGCGCTTCTACCGTGACGCCTACACCCGGCTGCGCGCCATACTACGTCCGGAAACCATAATCGTATTCCATGACGGCTTCCGACTGCTCCGCTGGGGCGACTGGTTCCGTCGCGCCGGCATGCGCAACGTCATGCTCGACACCCACCAATATCTCATCGCGATGGAGGAGCCGTTGTTCGCGGGACCGGCACGCCGACTGTACCTGCAATCGCGGCACCTGCCATGGCTGTACCGAATGCTGGTGGGTGCGCGCGAAATCGCCATCCGTTCGGCGGCCCGCCATATCCCTGTACTTGTGGGCGAGTGGTGCGTGGAGAACCGGTGGGCCCCGCGCAGCCGAAACCGGGCGGACGCATACCGCCAAGTGTCACGGTTGCAACGCGCGGCATGGGATGCGTCGGCGGGGCAGGTCTATTGGAGCTATCAGCTTGCGCGTTCCGCGAAACCAGGCAGCGGCGAAGGAAAACCGCCACGCGACCCGCGCAACGGCGGCAATCTCGAAGCGTGGGATCTAACCCGCGTATGGCGTCATGGATGGATTCAAGCGGATGCGCCCCACGATGACGTGGCATCGGCGCCGTCAATCAACGGCAATCGAAGCAAAGGGCATTAGACTCGGAGTCATGGCAGAGGAAGAGACTTCGAAACGTACCCGCAAATCGCCGCAGGAGCGTCGTGCGGAAGTGCTGGATGCGGCGGTGCAGCTCATCAGCGAACGCGGATTCAACGGCATCTCCATCCAGGACGTGGCCGATCGGGTCGGCATTTCCAAACAAGGCGTGCTGCGATACGTCGAAAACAAAGACAAGATGCTGGCGCTGGTATATGACGAATACTACGGGCAAACCGGCACTCCGGAGGACTTCTTCTCATCGGGCATGCCGGGCAGCGACCCATCCGCGCCGCATTTCCCCGCATACCTGCGCTACCTGGTGAAACACAACTCGCGCCGCCGCATGATGGTGCAGCTGTTCACCGTGCTGTCGGCCGAATCCCTGAACCCGGACCATCCGCTGCATGATGAATTCATGGAACGAATGGACAACATCTGGGCACATTATTCCCGTTATCCATGGTTGGTTCCGCCGCAATTGGGCGCATGGGCCGACAGCATGCGGCCAGTGGTGCGCAAAGCCATGGAGATCATGGACGGCATCCAGCTGTGGTGGCTGCGCGAACCGGAAGTCGATTTGTGCGGCGAGTGGGCAGAAATGGAGAACATGCTGTTCCCCTCACCATTGTGGGACTCCTATCGCTGATTCCCGCCGATGATCCGTATATGATGATCCGCATATGAATTTGGGGGCAGTTTGATGGCTGCCCCCAAAAAGTCTCCGGTAGTGGCCGACTATCGATGACGATCGCCGACCACTACCAAGCTGGAACCATTCACGCCACGGTGAACGTGGTCCGCTTGAGATCCTTGCGACGGCTCGAATGGCCGATCAGCACCTCGAACTCACCCGTCTCCACAATGCGGTTGGCATCCGGATCGACGATAGTGCAATCCGCGACCGGAATATCGAACCCGACGGTCTTGGCCTCACCCGGCTCAAGCTCCACGCGCTGGAACGCTTTGAGCTCGCGGTCCGTCCAGCTGTACGAGGTCACGATGTCGCCGATGTAGGCCTGCACGACTTCGGTGCCCTTGCGCTCGCCGGTGTTGGTGAGGGTGATTTCGGCGTGCACGGTGTCGTCGGTGGTGAACGTGCCGGAGGTGGGGGCGTTGGTGATCGTCGGCTCGCCATATGCGAAGGTCGTGTAGCCCAGACCCTCGCCGAACGCGAATGCCGGATCCTGCGTGAGATCGGCGTACCGGTTGCCATGCTGGCCACGAATCTGGTTGTAGTAGACAGGCAGCTGTCCGGCATGCGCGGGAAGGTGATCGGAAGCCTGCCGCTCGGCTCGGTCTTGCCGAGGATGATCTCCGCGATGGCTTGGCCGCCTTCATGCCGGATTCGGCGCCACATGAACGCGCTGACACCGTCGGCCGTGGATTCGTCCACGATCACGCCATTCGTGCCGATCACGCATGCCGGCATCACCTGCGGCTTGGAGCTCATCAGCACCACGACCAGCGGCTTGCCGGTCTCGCGGGCCACGTCGGCAAGCGCTTCGAGCATGGCGTTCTGTCCTCCGAGCAGTTCCAGTGTGGCGGTGGAGCAGGTCTCGCCGACCAGCTGCACCACATCGCCCACAACGGCGACAACAAGGTCGGAACGGCGTGCGTTCTCCACCGCCTCATCCAGCAGTTGCTGGTCGAACTTGGCGGAGACGGCGAGCTTCGGACGAGGCTGGCCATCCGGATAGAACTCGCCTTCCGGATCGTCCACCAAATCGATGATGTTCGCACCACGCGAATACGCAACCTCGCATCCTTCGGGCGCAAGCTGCTTGAACCCGTCAAGGATGGTGGTGATCATGCCGCGCGGCTGGCCTTCCGGCATCCAATTGACCTGGCCGGAATTGCCGGCCCAATCGCCCAACTGCTCCTGCGCGTCATCGGCAAGCGGCCCCACCACGGCGATGCGCTTGCCGCCGCAGCCGAGAACGGCAATGCGCCGTCATTCTTCAGCAACGCCACGGATTCGCGTGCGATTTGCAGGTTGAGCTCTTGATGGGCTTTGGAGCCGATAACCGTCTTGATGCGCTCTTGGTCCGGCAGACGCGGATCTTCGAACAGGCCTAGACGGAACTTGAGTGCGAGAATGCGGGACACGGCTTCGTCGATCAGCGACTCGTCAAGCAATCCGGTGCGTACCGCTTCGATCGCACCTTCGTAGAACTTCGGCGTGGTCATGATCAGTCGTTACCGGCCTTGACCGCATCCGCGGCGGCGTGCACGTAGTCGGCCTTGACCTTCTGCTCCCACACGGCACGGCCGACGTTGTCCCAGTCGGTGATCAGCGTGCCTGGTAGTGCCAGTCGCCGCGCAGCTTGTCGGACAGCAGCCACTTGTTGAACGTGACCGGCACGCCTTCAATGGATTCGTAGCCGAGCATGAAGGTGCCGCAGCCTTCCTTCGCCACGCGTTCGAACGGCGGCAGGAACCACGATTCCAGCTTGCGGTGGGACAGGTCCGCTTCGGAAGCGTCGCGGCCGCCCTGCGTTTCGGAATAGCCGGCGAAATGCTTGGCGCAGGCCAGAATCGCATCCTTGGCGAGCGGCTCGCCAGCTTTGGCGCCGCCTGATAGCCCTTGACGATGGCGGAGGCCATCTCGCCGATAAGATACGGATCCTCGCCGAACGTCTCGTCCACACGGCCCCAACGGTGTCGCGGGCGATGCACAGCACGGGGGAGAACGTCCAATGCACGCCGGTGTGGAGACCTCTTCGGCGGTGGCACGGCCCGCGGCCTGAACCTTGGCCGTGTCGAAGCTTGTTGCCATGCCGAGCTGGGATGGGAAGATGGTGGAGCCTGGCCAGAAGGAATAGCCGTGGATGCAGTCGTCGCCGATGATCAGCGGAATGCCGAGGCGGGTCTTCGTGTTCACGGTCTCGACCGCGCGGGGCAGGTCCGCGGGGGAGGTGTGCAGAATCGAGCCGACGTGCTTGTTGACGATCAGGTCATCCAGATCGCCGCTGCGAGCATCAAGCTGCATCATCTGGCCGACCTTCTCTTCGAGGGTCATGCGCCCGAGCAGATCGGCGATGCGTTCCTGGGTGGGCAGGTCGGGGTTCTTGTAGGGCAGATCGGTGGTGGTGTTGGTCATGGATTGCTCACTTTCCTCGTTGAAGCGGTGTCCTTTAATTACCACTTGGTAGTTTACTATGATTTAGGTGATTTCACAAATCGACGCAGCGCATGTCGCGCATATTGCGGGCATCGCTTGTATGGCCGGTTTTGCAATGATTCGTCGGGGTGCCGCATCGGTTCCGCGCGTATATGCGGTCGGGTGGTGCCTAGGACCTGGCGACTGCGACAAGGTCCGGTTTTTCCGTAGGTGGTTTTCAGACTCCGTAGGTGATTGGGGTCGGATGGTCACTGAAGGAACGGCTCAAATACGGCCGTTTCTCATCGCCGATGCCGCAGGTGACCGCCTACGGAACGGCAGAGCCACCTACGGAACGATGCCAGCTACGGGGTTTGCCATGGCGAAGGGCCGTTCCTTTTCGAAAAACCGGTGGAGAGATTGAAACCCTCGGAAAGGAACGGCCCTTGCGCGCCTGTGAATGCGTGGTCCTACGATCCGCCGGCGGCTACTTCACCTTCTTGATGAACAGAATCACCACGGCACCGATCGTTACGGCCGCGATGGCGATCGGGAATACTAAGAAGTAGCCGCCGGTGGCCACCACGATGGAGGAGACGACAATCGGCGCGATAACCTGTCCCGAGTGTGTTGGCGAGGTTCAGGATGCCGAGAGCCTTGCCGGCCTCGTTCGGGTTCGGTAGCGCGTCGACGTTCAGCGCCTGATCGACCACCATGTAGATGCCGTATCCGAGGCCCATGAGCGCCGCGTAGACGAACATGGAGAACTGGGACTTGAGCACCCACGGCACGGCGATGCCGATGGCGATGATGGTGGAGGAGACGAACACCGGTAGCTTGCGCTTGCGATCCTGTCGGAGATCGGGCCGGAGACCAGGGGTACGACGAGGGGGACGACCTGGTGATCACGGCCATGGTGGACACGGTGGAGCCGCGGCCTTGGTGTCCTGTCCGATGTACTTCATGCACACATACAGCTGGTAGCCGACGATCATGTTGTAACCGAAGATGAGCATCAGACGTCCGACGAGCGCCAGATAGAAATCGCGCGCGCCTTGGTCGGCGGGCGGAACTGCATGGCGATCTGCCTGGTGTCGAATCTCTCGGCGTCGGCCGTGGCCGCGGACAGTTCGCGCGGGAGCAGGAGCACGGTGCCGATGCCGCACAGGCACCAGCAGATGGTGTCGATCATGAAGCCGGTCTTCGGAGCATCGATGAAGCGGAGCCGATGATGGTGCCCATGGACTGGCCGACGATCTGCCCGCGCCGTAGAATGCGGACATGGAGCCGCGGTATTTCTGCGGAACGCGGTCGGACAGGATCGCCACGCATGGCGCGATCATGCAGTTCAGGCTGATCTGCAGCAGTGACCAGGAGGCGACGATGGTCGGCAGCGTCGGGAGATGGAGGTCAGGTAGAATCCGATGCGGCGATCGGTCCGCCGATGATGATCCATGGCGTGCGCTTGCCGAAACGGCTGTGGGAGGCGTCGGACAGCGAGCCGAAGATGACGTTGGAGATCAGGGCGAAGATGATGCCGATGGAGTTCATCGTGCCGAGGATCGTTTCGCCCTGACCGATGCCGAGCGTGTTGAAGCGGGCTGGGAGCAGCACGGTGGATCCGATGGTGCCGGACATCATGAAGACGATGCAGAAGAAGATGAAGCCTGCGCCGAAGCGTCCAAGATTCAGTTTGCTTACCGGTTTACCGGTGTCGGGAGTGAGTTCCTCGGCGGTTCGTCCCTCGGCTGGAGCGTCTTCTTCGGGGCGATCGCCGTGATGATCCCGTTCGGTTACTGGTTCACCTTCGCGAATACGCATGAGATCGCGTCCATGAAACCGGGCGATGGCGTGGATGGGCGCGCCGGCAGAATTCCCGTCGGCGACCATTTCAAGGCGCTTGCGCGCAACAAGTACTGGTGGCTCACGCTGGGGGCTCAACTTCGCGCTGTGGACCTACAACGGCATGGCCGCCTACGTCGCCAAGTACGTGCTCGGCAACTCCAATCTGATCGCCGTGATCGGTCTGGCGACAGTGATCCCCATGGTCATCGGCCTGCCGTTCGCCGGACCGCTCGTGGCCCGGTTCGGCAAACGCAACGCTCGATGGCCGGCCTGGTGCTCGTCGCGTCGGCAGTCTGCTGGTGTCCGTCGATCCGAGCAACCTGTGGGTGTTCTTCGTCTCCATCATCGTGCGCATGGTCGGCATCATCCCGATGAACGCCGCGCTCAACGCCATGAGCGGCGACGTGGTGGAATATGGCGAATGGCGCAGCGGCGTGCGGTCCGATGGCATCGTGTTCAGCTCGTCCAGCTTCTCCATGAAGGTGGCCATGGGCGTTTCCTCGGCCGCCATCGCGTGGATACTCGGTGCCAGCGGATATGACGCTCGCTCGCCGTGCGGTCCGATGCCACCGTCTCCGCCATGGTCAACACCTTCGTGTGGGTGCCGGTCGCCATGGTCGTGGTTATGGCCGCGCTGCTCTTCTTCTACGACCTCGACAAGCGCGTCGACCGGGTGGGCGGGGAGCTCGCCGCCCGTCGCGTGTAGCGCAAAGGCCATTGGGATTTCCGTGGAGTCCGGGCATGCATCCAGTGGGTGCGCGCCCGGACTTGTTGGCGTCGGGTTGTGAAAACATGCCTTGAAGACTGATGGGCCAAGGCTGCGATCCCGTTGTCCGGAGCACCCATATACTTACCTTTAGTAATGACTATTAGTAACGAATAGGGTGCCATGGTGGAATCGCGAAGCGGGCAACGACAACTGTCCCTGGACGACGTGCGTGATCTGATCGACGTGTGCTGGATGGCGAAACGCATCACCGAAGCGTTGCCGGAACTGCCGAAAAACATGAAGCCTCGTCACGTGCATGTCATCGACGCCATCTGGAATCTCAATCATCGTGCCGGATCCCCGGCTCCCGCCGCACGGGTCAGCGGCATCAGCGCCTTTCTGGGAGTAACCGCACCAAGCATCACGAAGCTTGTCAACGAACTGGTGGTCAAAGGCCTTGTGGTCAAGCACGCATCCGAAGCCGACGGCCGTGCGGTGACGTTGAGCCTGACCGAAGCCGCCGAGGAAATCCGCGAACTGTACGTGCACCAGTTCCATGAGCATCTGCGTGGCGTGCTGTCCGGCATCAGCCGCAGGACGTCGCCACCACGGTCGCCACGCTGCAGGCTATGCATCGGCTGATGGACACGGACCGGGGAGGGGAATGGACCACGAAGGTGGCCGACGCCTGGCCGGCACGTGTCGAAACGTTGATGGCGGGCGGCGATCCTCGATCTCATACGGCGGAGAAACGGTAGGCCGGAGGGCCATCGAGCCATGCGACAAACGATGCGGTCACCCATGACGAAAAGGAAGGAGTCGCAGATCATGACGGAACGCGAACAGCGGCGGGAACAGCCGGCAAAGGCGATGCGGGAGGGGCCACAGCCAAGCAGATATATGAGCGAGGGCAGACTCACCATCGTGGTGGTGGCGCTTGCCATCCTCACCTTCCTCGGCATCCTGTCCGAAACGTCGCTCAACATCGCGTACTCCACGCTGATGGGGGAGTTCGCCATCTCCGCCGACGTGGTGCAATGGCTCACCACCGGCTATCTGCTACTGCTGTCCATCGCCATTCCGACTTCGCCGTTCATGGTGCGCACATTCCCCACCAAAGGTCTGTTCGTCACCGCGGTGGCGTTGTTCTCAGCCGGCACGGTGGTCGGCGCGCTCGCCGTGAACTTTCCGATGTTGCTCGCGGCGCGGCTCATCATGGCGTTGGGCACCGGCGTCTCGCTGCCATTGCTGACCAACATCATCCTCGAGAAAGCGCCGTTCAACCGACGCGGCATGATGCTTGGCCTGGTCAGTCTGGTGACCTGCGCGGCCCCTGCCATAGGTCCGGTGTTCGGCGGGCTCGTCATGGAATTCCTCAACTGGCATTGGATCTTCTACACGATGATTCCGTTCCTTATCCTCTCCCTCGTGCTGGGATGCGCCACCGTCCCCGACATCCGCCATGGCGGGAAGGGCTATCTGTCGGTGCCGTCGCTGATATTGGTGGCGATCGGGTTGGCTGGCATCATCGTGGCGGTGAGCTTCTTCGCGCAGTGGAATGGCGATTGGCGGTTCTGGACGGTGCTTGCCGGCGTGATCGTGGTGCTGGGCGTGTTCGCCGCCGTGCAGCTGAAGATGGAGCATCCGCTTGTCGAGGTGCGCACGTTCGCATTTCCCGGATTCACATTGGGCATGCTGATTCTGCTGATGTCGTCCGGTGGCGTGCTCGGTGTGAACTTCCTGCTGCCGATTCTATTGCAGCGCGGACTCGGCCACACCAGCATGATCGCCGCCCTGATTCTACTGCCGGGAGCCGTGGTCGCGCGATTTCCGCGCCGTTGATCGGAGGCGCGCTGAAAGCGCATTTTCCGCCGAAATTCATCGCCTGCGGTTTTGTCGGCGTGGCCATCATGGATATTGTGATGATGCTCGGCGGCGCGCATGAATGGGCCGTCGCGATCGCCTACGCGCTGTTCATGGCCGCTTCCGGATTCGTGCTGGTGCCCGATCAGACGCATGCGTTGAACCAGTTGCCGGCCGCGATGAACGCCGACGGCTCCGCGATGATGAACACCGTGCAGCAGCTCGCCGGCGCCATCGGCACCGCGGTCGCGTCCACGCTGATCGCCGAATTCTCCGCAGCGAACCGTGCCGCGGGCATGAAGTCCGCGGCCGCCTACGTCGCCGG
>ENA-OQIO01000576-OQIO01000576.1-human-gut-metagenome-genome-assembly--contig:-NODE-576-length-19350-cov-3.984186_pt1 | contig 19350 bp, 15 predicted proteins | sample MGYA00242573_ERZ504737 | MGnify/ENA primary metagenome ERZ504737 (study PRJEB26092, sample SAMD00036203) | human gut metagenome | host: Homo sapiens | study: EMG produced TPA metagenomics assembly of...
GGTGAGTATCTCCTGTCATTTGGATGTACAGGGTATAAAACGGAGATTTTACGGTATTCCACAGACTTTATGACGCATGTAACATAACAGTTATTTCCAGTAAAATACAGTTGGATTCTATGATATGGATTCAAAGGTGGAAGTACGGTGCGAAGAACAGGTCTGAGAAAGTTATGATGACAATATCAGTGCGAAAAAATAATCAGCGCGAGGACTATATATGGAAGAAAAAATCGGGAAAGTAATTCTGGATACCACGTGCTATCCGGGAAAAGATCTATACAGTGATGGTGCGATAGAGGATGAAATGCTTGCAATTTCCAGAGATTTTGCACCGGAAGAATTTAACAGAGTGATCAGTGAGAGAAAGAGCTGGCCAATTCTTTATCATTTTTCTCATATCAGGGAGAATATTCTGAGCTGGATTCCCTTTACAGGAGAAGAGAAGGTTCTGGAGATTGGTTCCGGATGTGGTGCTGTGACAGGAGCTCTCTGTGAAAGGGCGAAGGAAGTTACCTGCATCGAGCTTTCTATGAAAAGAAGTAAGATCAATGCATACAGACATCAGGATCAGGATAATCTTAAGATCCTTGTGGGAAACTTTCAGGAGATCGAGAAAAACCTTACTGAGAAATACGACTATATTACTTTGATCGGTGTATTTGAGTATGGAGAATCCTATATCCGGAGTGAGAATCCCTATGTGGACTTTCTCAGGATCATATCAAAGCATCTGAAGCCGGATGGAAAGATCATTCTGGCCATTGAGAACAGACTGGGACTGAAATACTGGGCCGGATGTACAGAGGACCATTTTGGAACTTTATTCGAAGGAATCCAGGGATACCCCAAAACAAAAGGGGTTAAAACTTTTTCAAGAAAAGAATTTAATGGAATTTTGGAGAAAGCAGGAAACTTAAAAGCCGACTGGTATTATCCATATCCGGATTACAAATTTCCAATGACTATTCATTCAGACAGACATCTCCCTGCAAGCGGAGAGCTGCATATGAGGGACTACAATTTTGACAGACTCCGTCTGGACCTGTTTCAGGAATCTCAGGTGTATAATACACTTTTGAGCAATGATCTTTACCCGCAGTTTGCCAATTCCTTTCTTCTTGTGATCGGAAAAGAACAGCCACAGACAGCACCGGTTTATGTGAAGTTTTCCAATGAGAGAGATCAGAAGCTCTCCATTTATACGGAAATCAGTGAAGCAGCAGATGGGCAGCTGACTGTGAAGAAAGTACCGTTGCAGAAGAAAGCGGCAGCTCATGTACGGAATCTGGGAACTATCTGCGAAGAACTGACCGGAATGTATAAAGAAGAGGAAATTGAAGTAAACCGCTGCCGGATCAAAGGTGACTGTGCGCAGCTGGAATATCTGACAGGTATCACCCTGGAAGATAAGCTGGACCATCTTCTGGAAGAAGGCAGAACAGAGGAACTGGAGAAATTATTCTTCTCTTATATAAAGAAAGTAAAGAATATTCACGAGAAGAAACCCTTTGAGAAAACACCGGAATTTGTAAGGGTATTTGGAAATGTAAACCTGCGTTCTGATCTGAAATGTACAGAAATATCCAATATTGATTTTGTTCCTGCAAATATTATCCTCTCTGAGAATAAAGTATCTGTGATTGACTATGAGTGGACCTTTACATTTCCTGTACCTTCACAGTTTCTGGTTTACAGGATGATCTTTTATTATCTGGAACTGAATGACAAACGGGGAATACTTAAAGAACGGGATTTCTATGAGAAAGCAGGAATCCTGCCTGAAGATATAGAAGTTTATGTGGAGATGGAACATAATTTCCAGCAGTATATTCTGGGTGAGCATACAGCAATGAGAAATATGTATGCCCAGATCTCTCCGGGCCGGGTGGAAGTAGAAGATTATTACAGAGAAAAGAAACAGGAATCTCTGGAAATGCTTCAGATTTTCTGGGATAACGGAAAGAGCTTTAATGAGGCTGATTCTGTGAGATATCTGTTCAGAAACGGGAAAATTCAGACGGAGTTTGAACTTCCGGAGAATACCACAATGCTTCGCCTTGATCCGGGCGAAATGTCCAAGGGACTTAAAATTGTAAAGCTGACATGGGAAGATGAAAGTCAGGTAAAGTTTCACACAGATGGCTGTGAAGTGTCCTCCGGAGAATTCTATTTCGGCGGTGACGATCCGCAGATCATAGTAGATTCTGTTCCTGAGAACAGAAAGTCCATAAAGATTGAAATGGAGATCCTGGACCGGCAAACCACAGAAAAGAAATTCTGGAAAGTATACGCAGAGCAGAAAAGGGCAATGGAGCAGATGAGTCAGGAGCTTGCGCAGAAGAAAGCTCTGGTCGATCAGGTGGAAGGCAGTAAGGCATGGAAAGTGTATCGTGCCATCAAAAGGGTTTAGTTATGGGAAATATACTTTGGAGTGTAGATAAAAAAATATACAGTGACAAAGAAGATCATACTCTGGCCATTACCGGATGGGCGATAACCAGAGATCAGTCAGAATGTGATTTCATTCTTTATGGCTCGGGAAAGGAACTCTCCGTTCCTGAACCTTCACGTTGTGAAAGAGCGGATGTTGCCAAAGATTTAAAAGAAACAAAAGATATAAAAGAAGTGGGAAATGTCGGATTCACAGTAAAGATACCGGAAATTATAAAACTTGCAGAAGAACATGAGAAACTGCAGCTTGCGCTGAGAGCGGGAGATGAAAAAGAAATCATCTGGGAAGCCACAGCTGCAGAAGTGAAGGACTTTTGTGAGGAAAGTCTTATTGAATATCATATTGATGAGGAACAGATCACACAGGAGAGTATCCTGACAGTCAGAGGCTGGGTTGTAAACCAGCTGGAGCCGGATGAGATATTTGTACAGGGTACAGATGGGAAGGTTCTGGAATGTACGATCACCAGACAAAGACGTCCGGACGTGGAAGAGGCAAAGGGGATTTCCGAAGAAGAGAAAAGAAATCTGGGATTCAGTATTACTGTCAATCTGGAGAATACAAACGATCAGAATATCTGCATCTGTTTCAGGGGAAAAGATGTACAGAAAATTTATACTGTAAATGTAAAAAAAATAAAACGGGAAAATACCGGACTGTATCAGCAGATGAAACTGCTGTCTCTGAAGAACAGGCAGAAGAATCAGGAATATATAAAGAAAAACGGTATTGGAAGATTTATCCGTTATGTGAGAAATTCCCAGCTTAAGGACGGAGATCAGGATTATGAAGACTGGCTGAAAGATCATGTCGCATTCCGAAAGGAATTAAAAAGACAGAGAAATGCTGTTTTTTCTTATTCACCGCTGATCAGTATTGTGATGGTGGTGACGGATACAGATGAACAAAGGTTAAAAAGTGTGATCGATGCTTATACAGAACAGACCTATGGTAACTGGCAGCTGTGTCTTGCAGATGCATGTGAGGGAGAGGAAACAGGAGAGTTTCTGCGGAAAAAATATAAAAAAGAGACCCGCCTTTCCTACAAGAAGGTTACGGAAAACAACGGCATTTCGGGAAATCTTAATGCATCTCTGAAACTTGCAATGGGAGAGTATGTTCTGTTTGCCGGTCAGGAGATCATACCTGAACCTGATGCACTTTTTCAGATGGTCAAAGCGATCACAGAGAAAAAAGCGGATATGATCTATACAGATGAAGATGAGATCAGCGCAGACGGAAAACATTATTCTGAGCCGGAATTCAAGCCGGATTTCAATCTGTTCAGATTAAGGGAAAATAATTATATCGGACAGTTCTGGGCAATCCGGAAGGAAATTCTGGAACAGGCCGGAAAGTTTGATCCGGAATATGATGGTGCACAGGATTATGATATGCTCTTAAGATGCAGTGAGCAGGCAGAGAATATTGTGCATATTCCAAAGATCCTCTGTCATTCCATGAAAGCAGAGAACCTGATCACAGAAGAACAGGAGAAGAAAAACTGGGAAGCAGGCAGAAAGGCACTGGAGGAGCATTACCGCAGGGCAGAGGTTTCTGCAACAGCGGAACTTGCAGACAAGAAGGGATGGTACAGAAGCCATCTGACTATTTCCGGCGAACCGATGATTTCTGTGATCATTCCAAGTAAAGATCACATTAATGATCTGGAACTGTGTATTTCATCCATAGAAGAGAAGACAACATGGAAGAATTACGAGATCATTATTGTTGAGAACAACAGTGTGGAAAAAGAAACCTTTGTATACTATGAGACACTGAAAAACAGATACCCAAATGTAAGGATCCTTACATGGAAAAAAGAATTCAATTATTCTGCGATCAATAATTTTGCAGTAAGAGAGGCACGGGGAGAGTATCTGCTGTTTCTTAACAATGATGTGGAGATTATTACAGAGAGCTGGCTTGAAGAAATGCTTCAGCTTTGTCAGCAAAAAGACGTGGGAATGGCCGGTGCGAAACTGTATTATCCGGATGATACCATTCAGCATGCAGGAGTGGTAGTTGGTCTTGGTGGAGTTGCTGCCCATGTATTATGTAAACTTCCCCGGGATGCGGAAGGATATATGGGACGTCTGCGCTGTGTGCAGGAGATAAGTGCAGTCACTGCCGCCTGCATGATGGTAAAGACTTCTGTTTTTAAAGCAGTTGGAGGATTTGACGAGGAGCTGAAGGTTGCATTTAATGATATTGACCTCTGTATGAAAGTGAGAAAATATGGAGTGAAAATTGTATTCACACCGTATGCAGAACTGTATCATTATGAATCCAAATCCAGAGGAATGGAAGATACACCGGAGAAACAGCTGCGTTTTTCCAGAGAAGTAAACTGTTTCCGGAGAAAATGGGAAAGAGAGCTCCTGAAAGGAGATCCTTATTATAATCCCAATCTGACATTAAACAACACAGACTGTTCTCTGAGAAAACAGGAGAAGAACGGAGATTAACATGCCTAAGGAAATATTTGAAGTAGTAAGAGAAAGATTTCATTTATCAGACAGGACACAGTATATTGTGCAGGGACACTGGCCGAAAGATGCGGTGATGGAGGCATATCTGGATCAGCACAAACTGAAGGTGTCTGTGAAAGAAAATGAAAATGTAAGTGCACTGGAACGTTTTAAAGATCCGGAGAAAATGCAGGGAATACAGATTACGGCAACTGTTCAGATACCGGAAAATCTGGAGGGGTATCATAAGCTTGTGATCTATGAGAAGTTTCCGGATAAAAAACATGTCTGGTTTTCCATCACTGCCGGTGAACTGGATAAAAAAAGAGATAAACCGCAGGTATATTTTGAAGAAGAGAGTGCAGAACAGGGAACTGTACGGATCAGAGGGTGGGCCATTGCACCCAAGCCTGTGACTGTCCGTATCTTTGATGCGGATAAAAAGCCGGTTGCCGCTGAAATCCAGAGAACAGACAGGGTGGATGTCAACCAGCTGTTTGAAGAAGCACAGGATCCGGGAAAGACAGGATTCTTTTCTGAGATCACCAACGTTTCGGGAAAATGCCTGTATGTAGTGTTTTATGCAGGCGAGAAGAAAACTGTACATGTGGTTCCTCTGAGAAAAGCTGATATTCTGGCAAAGAAATTAGACAAATATGTAGAAAAAGGAATCCGCTACTGGAAATCTCAGGGTGCGGCGGCTCTTGCTGAGAAGGTAGTGACAAAGGTTAAAAATGTGCGTCAGGGACCGCCATCCTATCAGAAATGGATCAGACATCATCTGCCGGACAGGAACGAACTGGAGAAACAGAAGAAAACATCCTTTGGATACAGACCCAAGCTTTCTTTTGTAGTACCGCTGTATAAGACACCGGAGAAATATCTCAGAAGACTGACAGAATCATTTCAGGAACAGACTTATTCAAACTGGGAACTTTGTTTCTCTGACGGAAGCGGCGCACAGTCACCGCTGACGGAATTGTTAAAAGAACTGACAGCGAAGGATAACAGAATTAAATACGTTTCTCATGAGGAGCCGCTTCAGATTTCAGAGAATACCAACAGTGCCATTGAAATTGCAACAGGTGATTTCATTGCCTTTGCAGACCATGATGATGAGCTGACGCCGAATGCATTATTTGAATGTGTGAAAGCAATAAATGAGAAACCGCAGACACTGGTGATCTACACAGATGAAGATAAGATGTCTATGGATGGACATAAATTCTTTCAGCCGCATTTTAAACCGGACTATAATCCGGATCTGCTGTGCACGGTCAATTATATCTGCCATCTGTTTGTGGTATCACGAAAAGTAATTGAAAAAGTTGGCGGGCTGCGAAGTGAGTTTGACGGTGCACAGGATTATGATTTTGTGTTACGCTGTGTGGAAGCAGTAAAGGATGAAGAAATCTGTCATATTCCCAAAATCCTGTATCACTGGCGTTGCATGAGGACTCCACAGCAGAGAATCCCGAGAGCAAGCTTTATGCCTTTGAAGCCGGAAGACGTGCAGTACAGGCTCACTATGAGAGAACAGGAATCCACGCAGAGGTTTTTAAGGGTGAATATCTGGGGCTGTACAGAACGAAGTTTATCAGAGATCATGATCCACTGATTTCTATTATTATTCCGAATAAAGACCATATTGATGATCTGAAGAGATGTATGGAATCCATTGAACAGAAATCTACGTACAAAAATTATGAGTACATTATTGTAGAGAATAACAGTACAGATTCTGCTACTTTTGAATATTACAAAAAACTGGAGGCAGAGAATCCGAAGGTCCGCATGGTATACTGTGACGGAGTCTTTAACTATTCTGCCATTAATAACTATGGTGCATCTTTTGCAAAGGGTGAGTATCTGCTTCTGCTTAACAATGATACAGAGATCATTAATCCGGACTGTCTGGAAGAACTCCTGGGTTATTGCATGCGTAAAGATGTAGGTGCAGTGGGTGCAAGACTTTATTATGAGGATGATACGATCCAGCATGCAGGTGTTGTGATCGGTTTTGGCGGAATTGCAGGACACTGTTTTGTCCAGCAGAAGAGAGGTACCACCGGATATTGTCACAGAATTATCTGTGCACAGGATTACAGTGCGGTTACAGCTGCCTGCATGATGGTGAAGAAATCTGCATTTGATGCAGTGGGAGGACTTTCAGAGGAACTGGCTGTTGCATTTAATGATATTGATTTCTGCATGAAGCTGAGAAAGGCGGGATATCTGATCGTGTATAATCCATATGCGGAATTATACCATTATGAATCCAAATCCAGAGGTCTTGAGGATACTCCGGAAAAAGTGGCACGATTTAACAAAGAAATTGCCACCTTTGAGAAAAAATGGCCGGAGATCCTGAAGAACGGAGATCCTTATTATAACCCCAATCTCACTCTGAAGAGCCAGGACTTTTCTCTGAAAAGAATCTGAAGATGAAATTGCTATAAAATGAATGTGAAAGAAGATATGTTAAAGAAAAAGAAAGAGATCAATGAAAAAACAGAAATTTTCATTTTTGTATTTCTGGCGTTTATCCTGCTGACAACCTGGGCGATGACACAGCCTTTTAATTCAGGGCCGGATGAACAGATGAGATATTATGTTGCAGATTACATTTATAAACATCATGGAGCTCTTCCGGGGGGAGATGATCCGGCTGTCAGGAATAAAGTGTGGGGAATTTCCTATGCATATTATCCGGTTGTATCTTATATGGTGTCTGCATTATTTATGAGAATATCCCGGCTTTTTGCAGATCCGGGATACTCCATGTTCAAAATTGCACGTATGGCAGATGTACTGTTTGTCACAGGTGCAGTGTATTTTGTTGTAAAAGCTTCGGGCAAACTGTTTCCGAAAGAAAAATATTCCAGAGAAGTTAGATGGCTGTTTGCAGCACTGGCAGGATTTATGCCGCAGGCAATCTTTATGGGAACTTATGTGAATACAGACTCACTGGCACTGCTGGCAGCAGCCATGATCTTGTATGCATGGGTCTCTTATCTGAGAGAAGACTGGACATGGAAAAACTGTATACTCCTTGCAGTGGGAATGGCCGTATGTGCATTGTCTTATTATAATGCATACGGTTGGATACTCTGCAGTTTTTTCTTCTTCTGTTTTACGGTATTACTCTGCAGAGAAGAAGCTTTTTCACAGAGAGTTCGTTTCCTTTTCAGCAGAGGAGCAGTGATCGCAGCAGTTACTTTAGTTCTCTGCGGCTGGTGGTTCATCCGTAACGCAGTTTTGTATAACGGAGATTTCCTGGGAAGGAAATCCTGTGCGGAATGTGCGGAAAAATATGCTCAGAATGATTACAGACCGTCACTGTATCCGACTCCTGCAAAGCTGGGATGGAACTGGAAAGATATTATCCTTTATCAGGATCCGGGCTGGTATCATAACTGGATTCTGACAGTGTGTGTAAGTTTCATCGGTACTTTTGGACAGATGGAAATTTATATGCCATATACGGTCAGCAAACTGTATATGCTGTTCTTTGCTGTTGGGATCATCAGTGTATTTTTTGTAAAAGAGACATTTGATCTGAGAAAAAAAAATGTATGTTGCACAGCGGAAAGCAGTTGGAAATGACAGATGGAAGATTAAAACAAAGGTGATATCCCGAGAGTGGAATAAAGAAGGTATTTTCCATTTGATGATGGTATTTCTGATTATGATTCCGGTATTTCTGTTTCTGTATTATGTTTATTACAGTGATAATCAGCCACAGGGAAGATATCTTATGCCTGCATTATATCCTCTGATGTACTTTGTTACGCTGGGCTGGAATAATATTCTGACAAAAACAGTGAAAAATGAAAAGGTGCGGAGTCTGATATACAGAGTACTGACTGTACTGCTGGTGATTTCGCCATTTGCCTGCTGGGCATTTTTAATCTTGCCTTAAAAGAAATAAAGGGACTGCCGCATGAAAAGCTTTTGCGGAAGTCCCTTAAATTTATCTATTTTATCTATCAAAGAAATGGTTACTGTCTGGTATTCAGAAGCAGGCTTCAGGATTTGATCACTTTGATCATCAGGAACAGGAAAAACAGCAGGAATGCTGCCCCGATCGCCCCGATGATATAATAAGGAGCAGTTGTATGGGAAGCAGAATATGCCTGTGCTGCCTCCATATTCTTCTGACCGGTTACTGCGGCATCATTTGTCTGCTGCTCTGCGTCTTCCAGAATCGCAGTTCCTACAGGAGTTCCTCCAAAGTAATACTGGCGTGTGATCTGTCCGTCAGAAGAAGTATCTTCTGTGGTCAGATTATCTTCTGTGGCACCGTTTGGCGCAATGACTGTACCACCGGAAAGACGGTTAAAATCATCGTCTGCGATGGTAAGGGGTGCAAAATTGTCAAAACCATAATTGAGAAGCGCGATCGCTTCATTATCGGTAACACCGGATGCGCCATTTAATACAATGCATACCAGCTTCATGTTATTTTTGGAAGCTTCACATACCAGGGTACTTCCGGAAGCTTCTGTGTACCCTTCCTTACCGCCGATACAGGGTTTATAATAACCGTCGCTGGTGCTGTTTATCATGGTAAAATTGTTTGTAAGTACACGTTCACCGCCGGAAACATTTGTTGCCGGAAGTGTATAGGAAGTAGTTGCTGCAATGGTGCGGAAAGTGTCATTTGCCATAGCTGCTTCCATGATCAGAGCCATATCATGGGCGGTGATATGCTGGTTCTCATCAGGAAGACCGGTAGGATTGGTAAAGACAGTATTGGTGCAGCCAAGTTCCTGTGCCCGGGTATTCATTATCTGTACAAAAGCATCCACAGAACCTCCCACATGTTCAGCTACCTGCAGTGCGATATCATTGGCAGAGGCAACCATGATGGCATATAAACATTGTTCCATGGTGAAAACCTCATCTAACTGTGAGGAAATATTGGCTCCTCCGTCAGTAACACCGGAAACACCGGTTGCAGTCATGGTTACCTGTTCATCCAGACTGCTGTTCTCAAGAGCAACCAGGCAGGTCATGATCTTGACTGCGCTTGCAGGGTAAAGGGGCTGATCTGCATTTTTGGAATACAGGACTGTGTTAGTGGAAGTTTCCATTACAATTGCTGCGGTAGACGAAATATCGGAAGCCTGGGGCCATCCGTCGATATCGTTGGTGACTACGACAGACGGATCTGCTGTCTGTGCGGCGGCGTCTGTATTCTGGGCTGTTTCTTCAGCAGCAGATACCGGAAACTGTGAAAACATGGTGACAGCACCAAGTCCCAGAGCCAGCAGGGCTGCAGTGATTCTTTTTTTCTTTATCATCATGGTAGATAATACTCCTGTGCATAAGAATGTTGAAAAGTAACTGTTCATTGTATGTGAACAGTTACATAAAAACGATAACATAAAAACAATAACAGTATAACACATTTCTCTCCTTTCTTGCAAAAAATATCATACAATGTTAAAATAAAAAATCATAGTAAAAATCGAGGTTATCATATGAGTAAAAAACCATCTGCAGGAGGAAAAATCCAGTGGACGAAAATGTTCAGGAAGCTTTCCCCCTATACGATCCGGAAAGGGTTCCGCTACATGAAGCATTATGGACCAAAGGAATTCTGGATCAGGCTGCATGAACGTTTTGAACCGGAAGAAGTACCATATGGTCTATGGTACCGGGCTTACATTCCGACGGAGGAAACACTGGAAACACAGAGGAAACAGAAATTTGATTATTCACCGCTGATCAGCATTGCAGTTCCGGCTTATCAGACACCTGTAGAATTTTTGAGACAGATGATAGAATCACTGATCGTTCAGACTTATTCAAACTGGGAGCTGTGTATCGTAAATGCAAGTCCTGACAATGAGGAGATGCAGAAAGTACTGGCAGAATATTCAGCCGGAGATTCCCGGGTAAGATTCTGCAATCTCAAAGAGAACCTTGGCATTGCAGAGAATACAAACCGCGCGTTTGCAATGACAAAGGTGAATTTGTGGGGCTTCTTGACCATGATGACCTGCTGGCACCCAATGCATTATATGAGATCGTGAAAATACTGCAGGATCATCCGCAGGCAGATGCGCTTTATACAGACGAGGATAAGGTTACAACAGAACTGGACGAGCATTTTCAGCCACATCTGAAACCGGATTTTAATCTGGATCTCCTGCGTTCCAATAATTATATCTGCCACTTTTTTGTAGTGCAAAAGAGTATTGTAGAAAAGGCACCGGAGGTTTCCGGAAAGAATTCGACGGAGCTCAGGATTACGATTTTATCTTCCGCTGTACGGAGAATGCCGGAGAGGTTTTACATGTTCCGGAAATCCTGTATCACTGGAGAACACACAAAGCCTCCACTGCAGATAATCCTGCCAGTAAAATGTACGCATTTGAAGCCGGCAAGAGAGCAATAGAAGCTCATCTTGAGAGAACAGGTACGAAAGGCGAGGTAAGCCATACACAGGATCTGGGCTTTTACCGGGTGAAATATCCGGTGCAGGGAAAACCTCTGGTGTCTGTTATCATACCAAACAAAGACGAGAAAGAGACTCTTCAGACCTGTCTGGAAATGCTGGAGAAGAATACCGGTTATCAGAATTTTGAAATTATAATCGTGGAGAATAACAGTACCACTGATGAGATTTTCCGATATTATAAAGAGCTTTCCGGAAACCGTAAGATCCATCTTTTGAGATGGGGAAAAGAATTTAATTATTCTGCCATTAATAACTTTGCTGCGGCGCATGCAAAGGGAGAATATCTGCTTTTTCTGAATAATGATGTAAAATCTATCAATCCAGACTGGCTGGAAGAAATGCTTGGAGTGTGTCAGCGTCCGGAAGTGGGCGGTGTCGGAGCAAAGCTCATTTATCCGGATAATACGATCCAGCATGCAGGATGTGTGATCGGAATGGGCGGTATTGCGGGGCATATGTTCGTAGATATGCCTGCGGACCGTACCGGCTATCTGCATAAGGCATCCCTTCTTCAGGATATGAGTGCAGTGACTGCCGCCTGTCTGTTGATGAAGAAAGAGGTTTTTGAGCAGGCAGGAGGATTTACAGAAGAACTGGCTGTGGCATTTAATGATGTGGATCTTTGCCTGAAAGTAAGAAAAAACGGCTATCTGATCGTATATGATCCCTATGCGAAGCTTTATCATATGGAATCAAAGACCAGAGGAGCTGAAGATAGCAAGGAGAAGGTGCGCCGTTTTCAGACGGAGATTGAATATATGCGATGTCACTGGATAGACATTCTCAAAAACGGAGATCCCTGTTATAACAAAAACCTGTCTCTTACCAAATGGAATTATTCTCTGAAGCCAATCCCGGGAATGGAGACAGAAGCAGGACAGAAAAAAGAGAAGACAGGGAGGAAATCATGCAGGAAGTATCAGTGATCATTCCGAATTTTAATGGGATGGCTTATCTGGATGGCGTACTTGCAGGTCTGGAGTGTCAGACTGTAAGCAATTTTGATGTAATTCTTGTGGATAATGGATCCAATGACGGAAGCTGTGCTTTTGTTGCTGCAAGGTATCCATGGGTCCATCTGATCGAACTGCCGGAGAATTTCGGATTCTGTAAAGCGGTCAATGAAGGGATCAGAGCATCACGCTCACCTTATGTACTGCTTTTAAACAATGATATTGAAGTAACGGAGAATTTTATAGAAGAAATGCTGTCAGCCATCAAAAGGCATCCTAAAGCTTTCTCCTGTGCTGCCAGAATGATTCAGTTTCATGACAGGGACAGGCTGGATGATGCAGGAAACTATTACTGCGCTCTTGGATGGGCTTATGCAAGAGGTAAGGGGAAAGATATCCATACCTATGAAAAGGAAGAGAAGATTTTTGCTTCCTGCGCAGGAGCTGCTATTTACAGAAAGAAGATCTTTGATGAGCTGGGATATTTTGACGAAGAACATTTTGCATATCTGGAGGACATGGACGTGGGATACCGGGCCAGGATCTACGGATATGAAAACTGGTATGCACCTGATGCCATGGTATACCATGTGGGAAGCGGTACCAGCGGATCCAGATATAATCAGTTCAAGATCCGGTATTCTTCCAGAAATAATATTTATCTGATATACAAAAATATGCCGGTGTTACAGATTATTATCAATCTTCCGTTTCTTGTTGTGGGATTTGGAATCAAAATTCTGTTTTTTACGCTGAAAGGATTCGGAAGAGAGTATATTGCGGGAATTAAGAATGGATTCCAGATCAGTAAAAAAAATCATAAAATACCTTTTAAATTTCAAAATCTGTCAAACTATTTTAGGATTCAAGTTGAATTGTGGGTGAATATCTTCAGGCGTTTGTGCGGATGATAAGAAAGAAAGATAAATTTTTATTGCTTTTATAAAACAACTATTATAATATAGAAACGATAAAAAAATGAGGTGACAAAAGATTGCTAAAGGACAATGAAAAGAATTTCAGTCGTCTCCATATGATCATTGATGCAATTGTACTGGTACTGTCATATTTTCTGGCATGGCTGATCCGTTTTGTTGGTCCTATGGCAGCAACAGCAGTCAGAACCAGAAGCTTTCAGCAGTATATGCTGATGCTGGTTTTTATTGTACCGGTTTATCTGTTGTTGTATCAGGCTTTCACATTGTATACTCCCATGCGGATGCAGGGGCGTCGGCTTGTATTGGCTAATATTGTAAAGGCCAACTCGCTTGGGCTCCTTATTCTGATGTTTACATTTTACATGATAGATGAGAGCGATTTTTCCCGTTCTACTTATATTATGTTTTATGTAATCAATATTGTGCTTCAGTGGTGTGCCCGAATGTTGATTTTCGCTCTTCTGAGAAATATGAGAGAGAAGGGACTGAATCAGAAACAGATGATCTGTGTGGGATACAGCCGCGCAGCAGAGGAATACATTGACAGAGTTCTTGCCAATCCTCAGTGGGGATATGTGATCCGCGGAATACTGGATGACAATGTTCCGGCAGGAACAGAGTACAAGGGAATCAAAGTTCTTGGAAGGATTGCCAATCTGAATATAATACTTCCGGAGAACCGGCTGGATGAAATAGCGATCACTCTGGCTTAAGTGAATATTACCGCCTGGAAGAGATTGTAGCACTGTGTGAAAAATCCGGAGTACACACCAAGTTTATCCCGGATTATAATAAGATCATTCCGACAAAACCATATACAGAAGACATACTGGGACTTCCGGTTATCAATATCCGTTATGTACCGTTGAACAATACATTCAATGCACTGGTCAAGCGGGCGATGGACATTGCAGGATCTATTGTTGGAATCATAGTAACCTCACCGCTGATGCTGTTAATGTGTGCTATCATTAAGCTGACATCACCGGGACCACTGATCTATAAACAGGAGAGGGTTGGACTTCATAACCAGACCTTTCGGATGTATAAGTTCCGTTCCATGGAAGTACAGCCGGAATCGGAAGAGAAGAAGGCATGGACAGTAAAGAATGACCCAAGAGTAACACCCATCGGAAAGTTTATGCGTCACACCAGTATTGATGAACTGCCACAGCTTTTCAACATACTGAAGGGTAACATGAGTCTTGTGGGACCACGACCGGAGCGGCCGTTTTTTGTAGAGAAATTCAGAGAAGAAATCCCGAGATATATGGTGAAACATCAGGTTCGCCCGGGACTTACCGGCTGGGCTCAGGTGAATGGTTACCGCGGAGACACATCCATAAGAAAAAGAATCGAATATGACCTTTATTACATTGAAAACTGGAGCATAGGGCTGGATATCAAGATTATATTCCTTACATTTTTCAAGGGATTTATAAACAAAAATGCATATTAAGATAAGGGGAAAAAGTCATGGCTAAACCAGGAAAAAAGAAAAAAGTACTGTTTGTGCTTGAAATCATTGTACTGCTGCTGTTTATTGGCGGGCTGTATGTGTATGGACAGATTTCTTCCAGGCTGGATAAGATTGAGCAGCCGGAACTGAAAAAGGAAAAAATAGTCGTAAACCAGGAAGCACCAAAGATGACAGGATACAAGACCTATGTGCTGTTTGGTATTGATACCAGAGGGGAAGGCTCCCAGTATTCTGCACAGAACAGTGATACCATGATCATTGTGAGTGTAAACAACGATACAAAAGAAGTGCGTATGGTTTCCGTGTACAGAGATACACTTCTCAATGTTGGAGATGATACCTATACGAAGGCAAATGCAGCCTATGCGCTGGGTGGTCCGGAACAGGCGATCACTATGTTAAATACAAACCTGGATCTGGATATTTCCGATTATGCGACGGCCGATTTTTCTGCACTTGTAGAAGTGGTAGATGATCTTGGCGGTCTTGATATTCCGTTATCTTATGCGGAAATTGAACATATGAATAACTATTGCGTGGAAACATCCAAGCTGACAGGAAAAGATTATACTCCAATCGAGAAACCGGAGCCAAAGCCGGAAGATGAGGAAGCCATTGTAGGAACTTATCATCTGAACGGTGTACAGGCGACATCCTATTGCCGTATCCGTTATACTGCAAGTCTTGATATGGGACGTACAGAGCGTCAGAGACGAGTACTTGGAATGCTCTTTGACAAGGCGAAGATAGCGGGTCTTTCTTCTATTTTTAAGATTATGGATGATGTATTCCCGATGGTTACAACATCTCTTTCAAAACAGGATATTCTGGGACTTATTCCGACTCTGATCGGATATAAATTTACAGACAGTACGGGATTTCCGCAGAAGTTTAAATTCTCCAATATCAAGGGAAGTATTATTGTTCCTACTGATCTTGAGAACAATGTAGTTGAACTTCACAAGTTCCTGTATGATGATCAGGATTATACTCCGTCTTCTGAGGTAGTGGCCCGCAGTAATAAGATACTTGAGATCGTCGGCGGAGAAAGTAAGCTGGATGATGCAGCCAAGACTACGACACAGGACACTGATACCACAAATGCAAATGACACTTTTGTATGGTCCGGCGATAATACCTCCGGCAGTACGGATAACAGCGGCGATTATGATTATGACAATGATTATGATAACGGTGGTTATGATGGCGGTTATGATAATGGCGGCGGAGATAATGGCGGCGGTGGCGATTATGATAACAGTGGTGATGACGGCAGTTATGATAATGGCGGCGATGACACCGGCAGTGACACTGGTGGTGGAGACTACGACGGCGGCGATGACACCGGTGGAGATGAGACCGGCGGCGACGATGGATTCAGCGATGATTCAGCAGCAGATTCCGGAGCAAGTTCTGAAGAACAGTAACAGGGAACTGCTATAAAAATATAAATAATAGAAAAGAGGACCATCTGTTGGAAAGGATGGTCCTCTTTTCAGATAAGGAGTGTTGAGGATGACGCATAAGGAAAAATATAATGACACTGCGACAGTTGATGTAATCATTCCTGCCTATCGTCCCGGCAGAGAATTTGGAGAACTGCTGCACAGGCTGGAAGAACAGGAATACCGTCCCTGCAGGATTCTGGTTATGAATACGGGAGAGCAGTACTGGAACAGAGAATGGGAGAAATGTCCGATCCTTGAGGTTCATCACCTGGAACAGAAGGATTTTGATCATGGCGGAACCAGAAGAAGGGCAGCAGAACTTTCGAATGCAGATATTATGATCTTTATGACACAGGATGCTCTCCCTGCTGACAGAAAAGTAATTGGAAATCTTGTCTGTGCTGTCAGTGAAAATCCGGGTGCAGGAGCAGCCTATGCAAGACAATTACCCAGGGCAGACTGTCGCTTTCTGGAACGTTATACCCGTTCTTTTAACTATCCGGAGCAGTCCTCGGTAAAGTCGCTGGCTGATATTGATAAGTACGGGATCAAGACCTATTTCTGTTCTAATGTGTGTGCGGCCTATGATAAAGGGATTTATCAGAAAACAGGCGGTTTTACAGAGCGGGCGATTTTCAATGAAGATATGATCTGTGCCGGAACAATGATTCAGAAAGGCTATTCAGTTGTCTATGCGGCAGATGCGAGAGTGTATCATTCCCATAATTATTCCGGAAGACAGCAGTTTCACAGAAACTTCGATCTGGGAGTATCCCAGGCAGAGCATCCGGAAATTTTTGAAGGAGTACCTTCTGAGGGAGAGGGAATCCGTCTGGTAAAAAGAAGCCTGGGCTATCTGATAAGGACGGGACACTTCTGGCTGATCCCTCAGCTGATCTGGCAGAGCGGAATGAAATATGCAGGATATTTTCTGGGGAAAAGATACAGAAAACTTCCCCGGAAAGTTGTTCTTGCATGTACCATGAGTCCATATTACTGGAACAGAAAATAAAGGTAAGCGGATAACCTTAAGACACGCCAATTTACGATAATTGTCACATTTTGAACACAATTAATTGATATACTGATTCCAGAGTTCAGGAGAAGAATTGCTGTAACTGTGCAGAAATAAAACAGTTACAGATCATTGTTTATTTCGGGGAGTGTTCCGATAAACAGTAATACAGGAACAGAAGGGAGCAGATTACATGAATGATGAAAGAAACCTGGGTGAAAAAACAGATGATTCCGGTCAGCAGCCCAGATATGAACATTATCAGTTCCATGAAGAACAGGGAACTGTTTTGAAACCATCCGGTCCCTCTGGACACAGAAGAAATCAGAATTCTTTTCAGAAAAAAGCAGGGGCGACAATCGCATTGGCGGTGATCTTTGGCCTGGTGGCGGCAGTTGTATTTCAGGCGGCAAATTTTGCAGCAGACAGATTCCTGAATACAGGTAAGTCTTCGGTGCAGATTAAAACTACAGACAGTGTGGATCTTCAGGAAACGGCATCAGATGACAGCACTGCCGATAAGGTGCTGTCTGACTCTGAGAATGGAACAGTAGCAGCAGTGGCTCAGGCTTCCATGCCTTCTGTAGTTGCGATCACTACGGTCAGTGTTCAGGAAATACCAAGCTTTTTCGGATATAGTTCCCACCAATATAAGAGTGCGTCAACAGGTTCAGGGATTATCGTTGGAGATAATGATGATGAGCTTCTGATCGCAACGAATAATCACGTGGTGGATGGAGCTACAACTCTGAGTGTCTGCTTTATCGGGGATGATGTGGCAAATGCAGAGACAGAGACTGTGAATGCGGGAGATAATGGAGATCTGAATGTAGAGGATGCGGTCAGTGCCAAGATTAAGGGTACAGATGCTGATAATGATCTGGCAGTAGTTGCGGTGAAGAAATCGGATATCCCTGAGGACACTTTAAATCAGATCAAGATTGCTCAGATAGGAAGTTCGGATGATCTGGCAGTAGGGCAGCAGGTAGTTGCGATCGGTAATGCGCTTGGATATGTCAGTCTGTAACATCAGGCTGGATAAGTGCATTGAACCGGACGATTTCTACAGATGATGGAACGAACAGTACAGGACTGATCCAGACGGATGCGGCAATCAATCCGGGTAACAGTGGTGGTGCACTTTTGAATATGAAAGGCGAGCTGATCGGCATCAATTCTGCAAAATACGCAGACAGTGCTGTGGAAGGTATGGGATATGCCATTCCTATTTCCAAGGCAAAGCCTATTCTGGAAGAACTGATGAATCGTGAGACCAGGGAGAAAGTAGACAGCAGCAAAAAAGGATATCTGGGAGTAAGTCTTGCCAATCTGACCACAGAGGCAATTGAGATGTATAATATGCCCACAGGCGCCTTTGTAAGAAGTGTGGAGGATGATTCTCCGGCACAGGAGGCAGGTATCTGTAAAGGCGACATCATCGTAAAATTCGACGGACAGAAAGTCAGTGATGGTGATGATCTACTGGATAAACTGCAGTATTATAAATCGGGAGAGAAGATTGAGGCAGTTATTGCAAGAGCCACTAATGGGGAATATGAAGAAAATACTATAGAACTGACTCTCGGCACCAGACCGGACAATGAATAAAACAAAAGACATCGCCCATGCGGCGGTGTCTTTTATATATTATCAGTGAACAGTAACCCGGGCAAGATTCTTTTTTGTGTTTATAAAACTTTCATTTTGTTATAAGGGAATTGTATGATATAATTCAGTTAAATAAGCGTAATGATCCAGCGGCCTGCTATCCTGCAAGAGCACTGTACTGTTACGAATAAGAGGATATAGAAAGGAGTCATTATGAGCGAGAACTATAATGATGATGAAATAATAGACAGCAGCGAAGATACAGAGAAAAAGAGAAACAAATCCGAAAAATTCTGTTTTCTCTGCCGCAGACCTGAGAGCAAGGCCGGTCCGATGATCGAACTTCCAAATAACATACATGTCTGCACAGATTGTATGCAGAAGAGCTTTAATTCTATGAATCAGCAGTTTAATGAGGGTAAATTCAATTATTCTGACCTGTTGAATATGCCGAATGTGAGTATGATCGATCTGGGCAGCTTCCAGAATCCGGTGCAGCAGCCAAAGAAAGAA
>ENA-OQIO01000577-OQIO01000577.1-human-gut-metagenome-genome-assembly--contig:-NODE-577-length-19350-cov-2.836082_pt1 | contig 19350 bp, 22 predicted proteins | sample MGYA00242573_ERZ504737 | MGnify/ENA primary metagenome ERZ504737 (study PRJEB26092, sample SAMD00036203) | human gut metagenome | host: Homo sapiens | study: EMG produced TPA metagenomics assembly of...
TCCGTTTTGCCGAATCAAACGATGTAACCCTTGTCATTCAAAACGATTCTTCCCTCATCCGGCCGTTTCGATACCTGCAATACATTTTAACGTCATACTTTTTCCGCATCCGGAAGCTCCCAGAATGGCAAATATGCTCCATCCATGGAAAAATCCACATCCAGCAGAAAATTCCCCAGTTTCTTTTTTATCCTTACCTGCAGCATATCCGCCCTCCTTACCACCGTTTTTTATGTTTATTATCACCGGATCCGAGCAGGTTCATCACCAGCACCACAAAAAAAGCAATCAGCATGATCACAACGACCCAGAAACCTGCTGCCCCATAGTCGCCATCCTGGATAACCATGGCGATTTTCTGAGAGATCGTCCCTGTCTTTCCCGGGATATTTCCCGCCAGCATGGAAGTTGCCCCATACTCACCCATAGCCCTGGCAAATGTCAGAATCGTTCCTGAAAGAATACCCGGTCCGGCAGATGGAATCACTACTTTCCAGAAAATCTTTATTTCCGACATACCAAGCGTTCTTGCTGCATAAACCAGGTTGGCATCTACCTGTTCAAAAGCAGCTCTGGCATTCCGGTACATCAGTGGAAAAGCAATTACCGTTGCCGCCAGAATACAGCCAAGCCAGGTCTGTACCACCTTGATTCCAAAATTTCCATACAACGCAGCACCAAACGGCCGCCGCAGACTGAAGATCAGAAGCAGGAAAAATCCGGCAACTGTGGGAGGAAGTACCATCGGAAGGGTCAGAATCCCGTCCATCACCGCTTTTGTCTTCGGACCTGCTTTTACCACCTGTCTTGCCGCATAGATTCCTCCAAAAAAAGAAAGAATGGTAGCCACCACTCCAGTCTTTAATGAGATCAGCAGAGGACTCCAGTCCAGCCCCTTCATAAATTCCATCATCTGTTCCATTCATGTCTCCATTCTAATCTTTCCCCCGCCGGAACATCCTGTTACGGCGAAAATATGTATTTTTATTATATTATTTCAAAAAGTCTGATTAGTTCTCTACATCTGTATCAAAGTAGTATTTCCGGAAATGGTCTTTGCATCATCGGTGATCAGAAAATCTATGAATTCCTTGGCTGTTGTGGATTCCAGTTCTTCTGCTTCCGGATTCTGTACCTGTGCCACCGGATAGATAACATCACCGGTCAGATCATACGGAATGACCTGCAGGATCTCCAGACGATCCTCCAGTCCATAAGTATCGGAATAGTATACCGTTCCTACCTCATTGGAGCCTTCTGCTACTGCGGAAGTAACCGCACCAGCATTGGCACACTCATTGATCTCCACACCGCCCAGTGCTTCTGAAACAGTAGCTGTCGGAATAGTAGATACATCGTCAGCTTTTTCCAGAATTCCTGCATTTACCAGTGCCTGGCGGATGTATTTTCCAACCGGCACCGAACCATCTGCCAGTGCGATACTGCTGGCTTTGTTCAGATCCTCCAGACTGGTTACTTCTGTGTTACTTTCTTTATAAGTTACCAGACACACCTGGTTATTTACTACATTATGACGGGTACCGTCCACAACCAGACCATCTGTCTCATCCAGCTGATCCATCTGTTTTACCGCTGCTGAGAAAAACACATCACAGGCTGCACCTTCTTCGATCTGTGTCAGCAGCGTTCCTGAACTGTCATAACTTCCCTGTACCTTTACATTTTGATGAGTCTCCTGAAACTTTGTAATCAGTTCTTCCATTACCTGATTCAGACTCTTGGCAGCAAATACTGTAATAGTAGTTTCTTCGCCTGCATTGTCTGCTGTTGTATCATTGCTTTCGTCAGCTGCTGCTTCTGCAGTTGCTTTTGTCTGTGTCTCTTCTTTTGTTGCATCCGCCGCACTGTTGTTCTTAGAGTCGCATCCTGTAAGCAGAGACACTACCATAGCTGTTGCAAGTAACATACTTACACTTTTTTTCTTCATTTTTCTTTATTCTTTCTTTCTCCTCATTCCTGTTTTGTCTGCGCGGACCTGTATCAGCTGTGCTGCGATGCTGATTGCGATCTCTGCCGGTGTTTTCACTTCCGATTTCGATTCCGATAGGTGCATATACCTGATCCAGTTCTTCCTCTGTGAAGCCTTCGCTTGCCAATTTTTCTCTGACGTACCGGGTTTTTCTTTTACTTCCCACTACACCTATATAAGAAGCAGGTGTCCGCAAGGCAAACCGTTCCACATCGGCATCACAGCGATGCCCTCTCGTGACTACCACCAGATAGTCTTCCGGTTTTACTTCCAGAATCTGCGAAAGTGCTGTGAAATCCACGGTCTTTGTCTCCTGAACTCCCGGAAACAAAGCATGATCTGTATATTCTTCCCGATCATCCAGAACCATACACCAGAATCCCAGATGACTGAGCACCGGAACCAGCTCCTGAGCCAGATGACCGCCTCCAAAAATGTAAACCCTTCCATCGTAACAGAATTCTTCTGCGTAAATCTTCTGTCCGTTTTCCTCCAAAATCCTGCAGTGTCCTCTGCCTTCTGTGATCTCTTTTCGGATCTGTGGCAGCCTTCGGAAATGGAATAACCAGCCAGTAAGGTTTTCCCTCCATCTGCTGCCGCCAGTGCTTCTTTTAAAAATTCTCCTACGCCCGGATCCTGTGCGCAGGCACTGTAAAACAATACTTTTACTCTGCCCCCACAGACCATGCCCAGTTCGCTGTTTTCTCCGGTTCCCAGATCAAAATTTTCCACATAATGGGCAGCTGTTCCTGCCAGTTCCATGGCTTTTTTTACTGCCTGATATTCCAGGTTGCCGCCTCCGATAGTTCCGTAGATTCTTCCATTTTTAGCCACTGCCATATAAGCCCCTGTAGTTCGCGGAACAGAACCATTTCCTTCTACAATAGTAACCAGAACCGTATCTGTCTTCTGATTCCATCGATCCAGTAACAACTGATATAATTTTTTCATTGATTGTGTTTCCTTTTATGTGAATTTTCTGCTATTCTATTCTTTCCAATAGGTCACCTTTTCGGATCATACCACCATGTAACACAATGGCAAATACACCTTCTCTGGGCATGATGCATTCCCCCATCCGTTTATAAATCTCACAGTGGCTGTGACATTCTTTCCCGATCTGTGTCATCTCCAGAACGACTTCTCCACATTGAAAACGGGTTCCCACCGCAAGGTTGCGAAAATCATATCCGCTGACGATCAGGTTTTCCCCAAAGGCACCAGGTTCGATATCCGCACCCTTTTTCCGAAATTCTTCGATTTTTTCATAAGATAGCAGGCTGACCTGTCTGTGCCAGTGTCCCGCATGAGCGTCTCCCTGAATCCCCCAGTCCTTTGCCAGAATGGCCTCTTCGATTTCATGTTTCGCTGTACCACGTTTTTCACTGATACAGATTCCTTTAATTACTCCCAAAACTGTTCCTTTCTATTGTGTCTACTCTATCCACCAATTTTTACCATTTCATGTGTCTCTGTCATCTCGGCCGGATGTTCAAAGCAGTGTGCCGCTGGTTTTCGGAAAATCGTCTGCTCCATGATCGTTCGCAGATTTTCCTTCTCTCCTTCGCGGAGTACCCGGCGGAGATCCTCCCCCTCATCATAGCACAGACACAGTTTCAGATACCCTTCTGCCGTCAGTCGGACCCGGTTACAGGTATCACAGAATTTTCCGTGTATGGCACTGATAAAACCAACCGGAACTTCAGATCTGAAAACTGATAATACACCGCCGGCCCACTGCCCATCCGGGAAAGTTCTTCCCGATTGGTCATACATTCTGCTTTTCCACAGACTGCCTCCAGTGTCTCCCGCAGTTCTTCATTGCTTCTCCCCACGTATTTTTTGCCATATCCGACTGGCATCATTTCAATAAAACGAAGGGGCAGGTTTTCTTCCTGTGCATAACGCACCAGTGGAATCGGATCCAGTTCTTTTCTATTCACTGCATTCAGCTTTACCGGCAATCCGGCAGTCTTCACCGCCCGGATTCCTGCCAGGACTTCCTGCAGTTCCCGTTTTCCGGTAATCTTATAGAATTCTTCCGGATCCAGTGTGTCCAGGCTGATATTCACGCCGTCCACACCGGCTTCTTTTAACTGTTTCCCATAATTTCCAAGCAAAACACCATTGGTCGTCATAGTGATAGTCTCTACCCCGGGAATCTCCCTGATTCCACGGATCAGATCTACACAGCCTTTTCGCACCAGCGGTTCCCCGCCCGTAATACGGATGTGCGTGATACCAAGGCTTACGCCTGTTCTCACGATCTCCCAGATTTCCTCAAAAGTCAGGATGTTTTTCATTCCTACATCCTGAACGCCTTCCGGCATACAAGTAGCAGCATCGCAAGATTGCAACGATCCGTAAACGGATATACGCAGATAATTGATCACTCTTCCATACCCGATCCAGCATCTTCCTGTTACCATCCTTTCAAAACCACAGTTTGGATACGTACAGACCGGACAGTTCAGGCACAGACCGCCCTCTCCCAACGCTGCCAGTTCCTCTGCTGTGATCTCATCATCTGCCAGCAGACGGGGCAGTGCCAGATCAAAAATCGTCCGTTTTGCATACATCACACACCCGGGAAGTCCTACGATCGGGATCTCTTCCCGGTAATAAGACAACAGGAACATGGCTCCCGGAAGCACCGGTGCACCATAAGAAACCATCCGCGCCCCTGTGTTTTTTATGGCCAGAGGTGTTTTGTCATCCGGATCCACACTCATACCGCCGGTACAAAGTACCAGCTGAGCCCCCTGTTCGATTGCCTGCAGACAGCCTTTGGTGATTGCTTCATGATCATCATCATATACTTCATGAAAGATCATTTCACAGTTGTATTCTTTCAGTTTTTCAACCAGTACCGGAGTAAATTTGTCCTCGATTCTTCCATGGTATACTTCACTTCCCGTTGTCAGAATCGCCACTTTTTTCCCATGTAGCGGTTTCAATGTCAGAATCGGACCATCCTGACAGACTGCTTTCGCACGCTCCATCTTCTCTTTTTCTATAACCAGCGGAATAATCCTGGTTCCTGCAAGCTTATCTCCCTCTTTGACGCAGGTATTGCCGTGACGGGTTGCTATCATCATTTCTCCAAGCCCGTTGACTTTTTTCAGTTTTTCCCGTTCTACTTTCAACAGTCCGTCACAGTCAGCGATCACCTCAATTTTCCCTTCTTTGACCTCTGAAGGATGCATATGCTCATTTCTGCACATTGCATACAGAATCTGTGCCGCCTCATTTTCATGAAGCATATGCTCATCTTTTTCCCAGATATAAATATGTTCTTTTCCAACACTCAAAAGTACCGGTATATCCTCCTCGGTAATGATATGACCTTTCCGGAATACTGCATCTTTCGTCACCCCGGGAATGATCTGTGTGATATCATGACACAGAACCTGCCCGATCGCGTCTTCAGTCTTCATTAATTTCATACGTGTTCTCCTCTACCTACTCCACTGCTTCACAGATCACTTCAAGCACACTTCCTGCGATACAGCGGGCTTTGTCTGAAATCGTAAAACAGTTTGCCAGTTCCTCTTTTCTCGGATCAATATCTGCGATCTTAAATCCCTTTGTCACCGGATAATCATCGCGGATCAGGCCACGGAGAAGTCCGTCAATGGTTGCTGATACCTCTGTCGATCCGTTTTCTCCCTCTATCACAGCCAGAACCTGCCCGGCTTCCACGATATCTCCGATTTTACTTCTGTTTTTCATTCTTCCTGCTGCCGGCGCATGAATGACACGTTCTGCACCGTAGCCGCCGATGATTCCAGGAATCCCGGTGTTCGGATATGCACTTCCCTGACGGATAATCCTTCCAAGATTATGCCCACGTTTCGTCTCGATCACCACATCCACATCTTCACCCGCACAAAATCCAGGACCAAGTCCGATCGTAAGCGGTGCCATATCTTTTGTTGTTCCGAGATTTTTCTTTGCAAGGATCGCATCCACCACAACCTTCGGTTTCAGTAACCGGATACTTTCTCCTTTCGGATCCACCAGAACCGGAACTTTTCCTTCCTCCAGACCTGACACATCTGCTCCACGCTTTCGATCCGGACAGCCTCTACATTCTCCACACAGGTGCTTCCACTGTATACAGCTTCACTCAGTGCCACCTGTCTTCGGATCGCTGCCGGGTGATCTGTTTCCAGAACCAGCAGATGAAATCCGCTTTTTTTCAGTCGATGAATCGTCCCGGTCGCCAGATCTCCCGCTCCCCGGACAATGATCAGATCACTCTTTTTCATCCGTAATTCCTTTCTCTTTCGTTATTCTCGTTTGAGAATAACGCTTGCATACTTATAACTTTACAATACTTATATTTATTTGTCAATTCTGTACGCTTTTTTGACTCTCTTTTTCCCATATGAGTTACTGGGCACTTCGTTTCCGGTAACACGTTTCGCATAGTATCCCATATATATTCCGGTGCATGCTTTCTCTGTCTATGCTTCAAACCATCTCATAAAAGATTCTCCGGCGCTCCGATTCAGTTCCGCCATAAACATTTCATATCGATGCAGAAAATCTTTTCCTTTCTCGGTAAGCATGGTCCGGCCGCCTCTGCTTCCGCCCCGCTTCCTTCCATCAGAGGAAACCCCAGATCTTCTTCGGCGTGCTTCATAATACGCCATCCCTTGGAATACGCCATCCCCATGCACCGACAGGCTCGGAGAGCGACCCTGTCTCTTCCACATGGTGCATCAGCTCCGCCACTCCCGGACCAAAAGCTCCTTCTTTTCGAAACACCCGCACTTTCATATGATAATGCAGCTTATTTTCTTCCATTTTTCTCCTTGTCCACCATACATTCCTGTATTTTCCTGAATTGTTAAGTTTATTGCAGCTGTTCAGCAGTCTCTGCCCTGCGAGGTGAAGGAACCGAACAGCTGCCGTTCAGGTTTTTCTACAATTCCAGTATATACTCCCCTTCCCAGTGACAACCCGCTTTCTCCAGTGCCGTAAGAATCTCGTCTCTTGCCTCCGGCACTGCCTTCCAGGAAAGGCCACAGCCTGCTGTAATTTCCCTTGGAATCGGGATCAGACGTCCCGGCAGGTTCTGTTCCATGGCATATTTTTCTGCTGCCATCGCCTGCGTCGTACTCTCGAAAGTCAAAATCCATGTTTTCTTTTTCATTCTCATATTCCTGACAACTCCCACAAAGCCTCTGCCGTTCGATCCACTTCTTTCTCCGTATTCCAGTGTGACACAGAAATTCTCACAGCCCCCTGTTCTTTTGTTCCCAGCGTCTGGTGCATCAGCGGAGCGCAATGCGCCCCCGCCCGGACAGCAATTCCATGTTCCTCATACAGCCAGTCCGCAACATACGCAGAATCTTCTTCTCCTATATTAAAAGAAAGAATTCCTACACGCCGGTTTCCGTCCGGATCACCATAAAGACGAATCCCGGGAATCTCCCTGATCTGTTCTTCCAGCCGTCTTAACAATTGCCGTTCCCGTTGCAAAATCTCCTTTGTTCCTTTTTTCTTCAGATAATCAAGCGCACCACCAAGTCCGGCGATTCCATGGACATTCATAGTTCCGGCTTCCAGATGCTCCGGCATCGCTTTCGGATGTTCCCGGTCAAAGCTGTGGATACCGCTTCCGCCTACCTTCAACGGACAAATCTCCACTCCCGGACGCACATAAAGTCCACCGGTTCCCTGGGGTCCCAAAAGTCCCTTATGCCCGGTAAAACAAAAGATATCTATTCCCTGTTTCTGTACATCCACCGGTAAAATTCCCGCCGTCTGCGACCCGTCTACCACCAAAAGCAAATCTCTGCTCTCTGTTACTTCCCGGATTCTTTCCAGGTCTGTAATATTTCCAGTCAGATTAGAAGCATGTGTAATTACGATACCTTTTGTATTCTCCCTGACAAGCTCCGGAAGTTTTTCATACTCCAATACACCATTTTCATCTGCGGAAAGAAAACTGACTTCCACACCTTCCTCCTGCAACCGGTAAAGAGGCCGAAGAACCGAATTATGTTCGCAGACTGTGGTGATCACATGATCCCCCTTATGGAACAGCCCCAAAATCGCAGTGTTCAGTGCCTCTGTAGCGTTCGAGGTAAATGCGATCCGCTCCCCTTTTTCTGCATGAAAAAGTTCTGCCAGCTGCTCTCTTACCTGATAGACACACCGTCCCGCCTGCAACGTGGCCTCATGTGCGCCCCGTCCGGGATTCCCCATGGTATGAAAGGCACGAATCACAGCTTCCTCCACCTCTTTCGGCTTTTGCAGCGATGTTGCCGCGTTATCCAGATATATCATGGCTTGATAATCCGGTCGGCCTTTGTCATCCGCTCTGCGATATCATACATATTGGTAACTTCTCCCACCTGTAATTTATCGGATATTCCATAAAAGTTCAGACAGGTACCACAGGTACGAATCTCCACGCCCTGTTCTTCCAGCATTTTCAGGTCTTCCAGAGACTGAGAACCTTCACAGGTCAGGAATGCTCCCCCATTATAAAAGAGCATCTGATCCGGCAGCTCGTCCTGCTGTGTCAGCGCGTAAATAAATCCCTTCAACAACGTAGCACCCAGTTCGTCATTTCCCTCACCCATCGTTTTCGAAGAAATCACCACCAGCCGATTCTTCTTCGCCGGTGCACATACTACATAATCTGCTTCTTCCACTGATGTCTCCTGCGTTGCTTCTGCCTCGCCAACCGTCAGCGTCACCTGGTATTCCTGTTCTTTCACTTTCCGTGAACTACAGCCATAACCTTTCTGGTTTGCCATCTTGGTCAGGTTCTGCACAGCAATCTCATTATCTACCAGCACCTCCACCGTTCCGGCACCCTGCAGTTCTTTGATGGCTTCCTTTGCTTTCACTAACGGAATCGGGCAGATATCTCCGAGTGCATTTACTGTTTTTTTCATTTTCGGTTCCTCCTGTGTATTTTTTCATATTGATGATAAATACTATTAGCTATCTATTAATTTATAACGGACGAGTATCCTTGTCAATGATCTCCCAATGACTATGAACTCCACGTCCGGCAAATTAAATGCTGTCCAATAAGCTGTTCGTAGTAAAATAAACAGCAAGATTTCTATTCTATCATCAAACATAGAAACTCTGATGTGTGAATTAGAGCGTGTCTGAAAAATGCTTTTCGTGAGCTACGAGTCCCAGTTTGTGGGAGATTTTATCCGAATGAGGCGGCGTAACGGGCTACGGCAACCGAATGAGGGTAAAATATACCGCAAAGTGGGGCTTGCAGATTGCGGAAATGATTTTTCAGACACGCTCCAGATACTCAGTTCTTTCTGGGCGAAAAAAAAATGACAGATACGTTTTGTATGCCGGATCATTCAAGTCTCTATTTGCGCCCTGCCACCTGAATCTCTATGTCTTCTCTCGCCATCACTTTCCCGACAATCTCCGCCGGAAGTCCGGCTCCCACAGTTCTCTGCGCAGTTCTTCCGCCACCTCTCCCGGCACTGCAAACAGCAGTCCGCCGGAAGTTTGCGGATCGTACAATACTTCTTCCATCCCGAACGACACATTCTCAAACCGCACATACTGCTCCAGATGATTCCTGTTTTTCTGTCCTGCTGCGGTCAGGAGGAATTCTTCTGCGCATGATTCCGCTCCGTCAAATACCGGGAGCTGGTCTGCGTAGATTTTGCAGGAATGTCTGCCGTCCATCATTTCGTGCAGATGCCCAAGGAATCCAAATCCGGTGACATCGGTGCAGGCGTGTACCGGGTATTTTCGTCCGATCTCAGACGCTTTGCGGTTCAGTGTTGTCATGGAAGCAATCACCTGCTCCATCGCTCCTTTTGGTGCCTGGTTGACACGGTTCGCGGCGCAGAGGATGCCTACGCCCAGTCGTTTAGTCAGAATCAGGCAATCGCCCGGTTTTGCGCCGTTGTTTTCCCATATTTTTTCCGGATCTACCACACCGGTCACGGACAGACCGTATTTGACATCATTGTCTGCGATCGAATGACCACCTGCAAGGCTTCCCCCAGCTTCCTGTACTTTTTCAGCGCCACCCTGTAAGATCTTTCCGAGGATATTCAGATCCATGGATTCCGGAAAACAAACAATATTCAGTGCTGTCTTTACTTCTCCTCCCATGGCATAGATATCACTCAGGCATTCGTTGCCGCTATTTTCCCAAATATGTACGGATCCTCTACCATCGGTGGGAAAAAAATCCAATGTCTGTACCACCGCCTGGTGCTCATTCAGGCGATATACCGCCGCGTCATCCTTGCTGTCGTAACCAACCAGCAGATTTTCATCTTTTTTCCCCTTCGGAAGCCGCTCCAGGATGTGTTCCAGCACTCCGGCTCCCAGTTTCGCGGTACAACCGCCGCTTTTACAGAATACAATTTCTTTTTCGCTCATATTCTCTCCGATCATCCAATCATTTTTCAATTTTTCTACATTTATCGTTCAAACCAAAGTCTGTTAAAATTTACTCTGACTCCAAAACTTGTCTTTAACAAGTACAAGTTCTCCACAAAATAAGGAAAATTGCATCTTTATTTTCACTTCCGTGCACATTCCCCATCTTCTCCCAGAAGAATATCCAGCCCGTGTCCCAGTGAACTCAGTATGTAAGTAAGACTCTCCTCTACTGCCTTCGGGCTTCCCGGAAGATTGACGATCAGGGTCTGTTTGCGGATCGCACTGGCTGCGCGGCTTAACATTGCTCTCGGTGTGATCGTCAGGCTGTATGCCCGAATCGCCTCTGCAATCCCCGGTGCTACCCGGTCAGCTACAGCGAGCGTAGCTTCCGGCGTCACATCCCGCACGGAAAATCCCGTACCACCGGTTGTCAGAACCAACGCACAATGCTCCTCATCTGCCAGTCTGCAAAGTTCTTTCTCGATCGCTGGCTGATCGTCTGGAAGTATCCGATAAGATACCACTTCATACCGATCGTCCGAAAGCAATTCCTGAATCTTCGGACCACTCAGATCCTCCGCTCTCCGCGGGAGCCTTTATCACTTAATGTAACAATTCCAACTTTATATTTTCGTTTTTCCATTCTCTTCACCTCTCATTTTTATAATGTCCACTCTTTCCGCCCATCTTTTCCACCAGATGAATCTCGGAAATCACCATGCCGCGATCCATCGCCTTACACATATCGTAGATTGTCAGAAGAGCCACGCTGACTCCCGTCATAGCTTCCATCTCCACACCGGTTTTTCCCACACAGGATGTCCGGCAGGTTGCCGTGATCTGACGGGTTTTCTCATCGAGTACAAATTCAATCTCACAGTCTGTCAGTGCAATAATATGGCACAACGGAATCAACTCCGCGTTCTTTTTCGCCCCCATGATTCCGGCGATTCTCGCGATACCGAGAACATCCCCCTTTTTTGCCGTGTGATTTGTGATTGCCTGAAAAACCTCCTCATTGACCGTAATCGTCCCCTGCGCCACCGCTACCCGGTAAGTGTCTGCCTTTTCATGCACATCCACCATCACGGCATTTCCTTTTTCATCAAAATGTGTAAATCCACTCATGATATTCTCCTTTGTTTACCCCTGTCAATTCTAATAATCAGACGTCTTCTGTATGAAGTGAAGTTCCTGACATCTGCTTTTCAGGGCTTCTATTATATCTTTAATTTTAATAATTAATTTCTGAATTTTCTACTGTCTCAAACAGTCTTTCTCATAATAAAGAATCAGTAATACCTGCTAAGTAACAAGTAACATGCTTTCATTTTCAGCATAATTTGAATCAATTGTAATTTTCAAATCTATACTATACTGCCGCCTTAAAACTTTACAGTTGCTCCCCCGCTCGACAGTTACGTAATTTTGTCAAAACCACATTCTCCACGCCCCATCCACGCAACATTTCTCCGATCCGTTCTCCTCCCTCTCTCCGCGTATCATCGTCGCACTGATTCAACACAGCCACATATTTTCTCCCTCCGACATCTTTCCGAAGCCCTTCCTCAGATGCCAGAATCTTCGCCATATCCTCACAGCTCAGCAGATGATCCTCATCCGCCTCCAACAGCTTTTCCGCCTCTTCCAGCCGAAAACAACATTCCTTTAGCGGTTGCTCCAACGCCGAAAGTCCCAGAACCGCAATCACAACCTCTGTCTCCGGCAAAATGACCGGTTCGTGCGTGGCGGGTACTTTACAGGGCAGTCGTTTTGATCCGTCTGCTTCGATCAGGATGAGATCCGCAAGCGCCATCGCCTGTCTCATCCAGTCGGAATCCGGCATTTTTAGTTTCTGTGGCTGCTTCACTTCCACCTCTCCGATCACCGCCCAGTCTCCCGCGCCCCAGATACGTTCCAGATCTTCCGGTGTCCGTGCCAGTTTTCCGGCTCCGGTCGAAAATATGCGTGGTCGTCGTTACCAGTACCTTTTTCCCCTGCTTGGTTCCCCAGGTTGCCATAACTTCGATCAGCGAACTTTTCCCGCCTGCCCCTACAAAAGAAAAACAATGTCTATCTTTCATAAGAGTCGAAAATAACAGATGCGACTCGACCTTTTCACTTTGTTTCTTCTCCAGCTTATATTTGTAAAATTTCTGTATCAATTCTTTTTCCATTTTTACCAACAGAACGACAGCTTTTCAAACTTTTCTTCCAGTTCACTCCTGCTGCCCTTCCCATTGTAATCAACCTCCAAAACCAGCTTTCCTTAAGTTTACCAAACTCCCCCAAAAAAGAAAAAGCCACTATCCCCTACCGGAGATAATTTCTCATCACCCGCAGGGCATTTTTCTCCAGACGGCTGACCTGTGCCTGGGAAATGCCGATCTCCTGTGCTACTTCCATCTGCGTCTTGCCCTCATAAAACCGCAGGTTCACAATATGACGTTCTCTGTCATTTAACCGGTTCATCGCATCCTGCAATGCCAGATTTTCCACCCAGTTTTCTTCTTTGTTTTTCTTATCACTCACCTGATCCATCACATACAGGGTATCTCCACCCTCGGTATACACCGGTTCGTACAGGCTCATCGGACTCTGGATCGCATCCAGGGCATAAACGATCTCCTCTTTTTCCATCCCGATTTCCGATGCAATCTCCATAATCGTCGGTTCCCGGAGATTGTTTTTCAGATAATTTTCCCGGGCATAGATGGCTTTGTAAGCCGTATCCCGCAGTGAACGACTGACCCGGATCGTACTATTGTCCCGCAGGTATCTCCGGATCTCACCAATAATCATAGGTACCGCATACGTGGAAAACTTCACCTGTAAGGTCGTATCAAAGTTATCGATTGCCTTCATCAGTCCGATACAGCCGATCTGAAACAGATCATCCGCATTTTCATTGCTTCCTGAAAATCTCTTGATCACACTTAAAACCAGTCTGAGATTTCCTTTGATGTACAACTCTCTTGCCTCTTTGTCCCCTTTTTTTATCTTTTCAAAGAGCAATTCTTTTTCCTCATTGGTCAGTACCGGAAGCCTGGATGTATTCACGCCGCAGATTTCTACCTTGTTCAATGCCATAATAAGAATCCTCCTAATTGTATTTGTTTTTACAACTAAAATGATTCTCAACTGACAAACCGTCTATTCATTTCCGACAAAAATAAAAAAAGTTTTACTCCTTGACAGTTCTTCATATTTCCATCTTTTCGAACCGTAACTTTTTGTGCTATACTGTTTTTACTATGTTTCAGAAAGATGAGGAATCCACTATGACAGATAACAAAACTTCACATACAGACGAAGGTTTACAGGGTAACGAACAGATCGAGCAGGCAATCCTGGCATTGCAGCAGCAGCCGTCCCAGGAAATGCTTGCCCACGCGCTCACCGTACTCCGCAGACGGATGTTTGCTCACGGACAGCTGATCGTTGCAGTCGAACCACCGGTTGGCGACAACCAGATGCGCCTTCAGGCGATCCAGACCGATGACGGTAAAAAATGGTGGGCAGCCTTTACCAGTTTTGGCGAGGAACTAAAAGGCGGCGGCAGTGTGATGTCTACCTTTCTCACAGATATCGAAAAATTATTTCTCTCCGCCCTTTCGGTAGAAGAAATCGAAGGAGTGATCATCAATCCTTGGAACCGGACGCTGATGCTGGATAAAAACCTGATCCGTATCGTCCGCGGATGAGCCAAACCGATTTCTTAGATTGATTCATTATTATCATTCTATATGTAATAAAACAGCATATATTTTCTATGCGAAAACCTGATATTGCTATAGTCATCAGGTTCTCATGCAAATCTTGACATTTGCTCGTTGTACACATAAAAATAAAAGAGTTTTTGTCTAATAAACAAACTGCTCCGTTTATCAGACAGAAACTCTTTTTTATCTTATCCATAAAAAACATTGTTCATAACAAAAGGGGTTACCGAACCATCGATTTTCCACCACGCTCTGCTAAATTAATATTCCACCCCAGCCAGTGTCACCATCTTCTTCATACACATCTTATTAAACAGCGCGATCACACGTCCCACACCAAGAACCGCAACCACCGTTCCGATTCCCACGCCGATCAGTTTGTGAGCAAACACGAGGTCACCGTGATCGTGATACAGATATTGCACAGATCAAAGCAGTTTTTTGTAAATCCAACCGGTTTTCGGATCGTATCTGCGATTGCCTGTACGATTCCGTCTCCCGGATTTGGCACGATTCGCATATTTAAGGACATTGCCGCTCCGATTCCCGTCAGGATGATACCGCAAAGTAGTACAACAAATCGCATCCCCACCTGTTCCAGTGCCGGGATCCAGGAAGAAAACAGATTCATAAAACGGGTAAATACCAGACTTAATGGCAGCTGTAAAAGATCCATACCCAGAATCAGCGGCAATGATTTCTTCGTTGACGCATCCAGCGCATGATTTTCTTCTCTCCGCTGTCGGTAATTATGGCAGGTATGTAAGAGCAGTTCGATGATAACAAACACCGTGTACAGCCCGAATGTCGTATTTCCAAAGTTCAGGTTCCATATAGTAGAAATACTGTAAGCCACAGAAATGATCGGCGAAACGCCAAGACCTGATTTGGTATTCAGAATGATCCCCATCGCCAGGATCAGAAGCCCGCCGGCATAGAAAATCCAGCGGAAAGTTGTACTTTTTTTCATTTTTCATTCACACTCTCTTTCCGGAGAATATTGTAGCACACTTCCCGCATTTTTTTCAAATTCTTATTTTTCCACACAAAATTTCGCACAAAATCAACGTTTTCCCACACATCACCGGCAATCCTTATCCTTTATCCAATGCGCAAAAATTCCCTGCCCGGACAGGCGTTCCATTATCGCCTTATCCGGACAGGGAATCTATATTCACCTATCTATGTAACTGCTCCGTCACACACCCTTATGCATTCAGGATCTCCAGAACTGCACCGAACAGTGCCGGGCTCAGGTTCATGGTTGCCAGTGTTGCAACACCGTCTTTGCCCATCTTTTCCACAACTGCCTGAATAGCAGACTTCAGATTGTAAGGAATCTGAGCTTTATCAAGCATTGCATAGCAACGTCCGGCCAGATCGTTTTCTGCAAGAGATATACCGTCTGCAAATGTGATCACGATTTCTTTTCCTACTGCTGTTTCCGGTACTTCTACGGTCAGTGCTGCAATTGCTTTATCATAGGAACTTTTACAGCTACTTCTTCGCCGTCTGCAGTTACTTTGCAGCATGCTTTTTCCACACCCATGAATACTACCTTCCAGCTTCTGCTTTCCGGAATCACAGATACATTACCCAGTGCTTTGCCGATGGTGAAAGTATCTTCTTCTCCGCCGGTAAATGTCAGCTGTGTAGCTACCCAGTTTTCTTCTTTATCTACAGGTGTATCTCCCTGGTCTTCCCACAGAGTGAAGGTTCCGTCTTCTGCCGGGAATACACGAACTTCCATAGCTTTCGGGTTATCGGTGCTGCTGTCATAATCAGCCATATCTTTCATCGGAACGATAGCTCCTGCTTTCATCAGAACAGGCATATCTTCTACACCTCTCCACAGATCGATCATACGGCCACCCTGGTATACCATCCCGTGAAGAAATCAACCACATTCCTTCCGGCAGCCAGGTTGTTACTTTCGCTGCACGAACTTCCGGATCCTGTTTCTCTGTGATCGGGGACACCAGCAGTTCAGAACCAAAGTAATATTCGTTCGGTACCTGATAAGCTTCTTCACGATCCGGCTCCAGATAATACATTGGCTGGATCAGCGGCAGATCATCGTAATTTGCTCTGTGGTTCATGGTGTACAGATATGGAACCATTCCATGACGCAGACGCAGGTAATCTTCCATAACACCCTGTGTGATCTTGTCAAATTTCCATGGTTCTTTTCCGTTGAACGGATTATCGGTGCTGTGCAGACGGTTAATCGGAGAGAATACTCCGTATTCTACCCATCTTGCCATCAGTTCATCGTCACGGATACCCATCATATGGCCACCGATATCATGGCTCCACCATCCATATCCAACGTTGCTTGCTGTATTGGTAAAATATGGCTGGAACTGTAAGCTTTCCCATGAAATTACACTGTCACCTGAGAATCCTACCGGATATCTGTGACTTCCCACACCTGCATATCTGGAGAAGGTCAGAGGACGATTACCCTTCCAGCTGCTGTCCAGATAATGATAATGGTTCAGCATCCACAGCGGATCCAGTCCCGGCACTTTGGTAACAGTTCCCTGCTGCCAGTCAAGCCACCAGAAATCCACGCCTTCTTCTTCCAGCGGATGATGCAGATCTTTCAGGTACACTTCCATGAAATGTGGATCTGCAGGATCAAACTGTACTGCAATCTCACTTTCAGGATCGATTCCCATCTTTTCTGCCACGCGCGGATACAGTTCCTCATATGCACGGATTCCGTCAGCCGGATGCACATTCAGTGTAATCTTCATATTGTGCTCATGCAGCCAGGACATAAATCCTTTTGGATCCGGGAAGAAGTTTTTGTTCCAGGTATATCCTGTCCAGCCGCTTCCGTATTTCGGATCTACATCATCAACAATATGCCAGTCCATATCAACAACAGCTACAGAGAACGGCAGTTTTTCGTCTTCAAAACGTTCTACCAGTCTTTATATTCCTCCTCTGTGTAACGATGATAACGGCTCCACCAGTTACCAAATGCATATCTTGGCAGCAGCGGCTGTTTTCCACACAGATAATAGAAATCTTTCAGACTTTCCAGATAACGATGTCCATATCCGAAGAAATACAGATCCTCGCCATCTCCCTGTCTCGGACTTACCCATCCGTCTTCTGTCAGTGCCATCGAATGACTGTCATCCACAACAGCAAAGCCTTTTCTTGAGATGATACCATGCTCCATTTTGACTTTACCGCTGTATTTTTCGTTCATCGGTGTGTCACCCTTCAAATAAGCATCATCACTCAGTTTCATAGCACCGTCGCATCCGTCCAGTGTACGGGCTGTTCCAAGAAGATCACTCGGTTCATCTCCGTAATTCCAGTTTCTTCCCCAGCCGCTACCTCCGCCTACGACTTTGATAGACAAACCGTTTGCTGCAAATGGTTTTCTGTTGTAATGAATCTCCAGAGAATCTGTATAAATAACCAGCTCTTCTTCATCCTCAACGACCTTGAATTCCGGTACCGGGAAATCACGGTTCAGTACGGACTGTGTTGCACGGTCCTCGAATACACCTTCGCTGTTGTATTCCAGACGTACCAGTGCAGATGTCAGCATCGTGATTCGATAACAGTCTCCCTGAATAATCGCTTCTTTTTTGCTTACCGGATGTGCTTCCAGCTTATACTCTTCCATTCCCATGTTTGTAAAAACCTCCTTTAATTTTTTATTTTGTAACTGTGAGAATACTGAATAATTATAGTTTAAAATAAATATACTATAAAAATTTGGAGAATTCCTCTATTAAACTGACAAAAAAGTGTATTATTTTGACTTTTTTGTCCTGCCTTTTATTGTAAGGAAGAAGCGATTTTTTCAGCCAGTGCTTCCAGAGATGCTTCCTGTGCTTCTTTTACCGCAGAACGGATCGTTACACCTTCCTCTAAGAGTTCAATATTTTTCATACCGGCAAAGATTTCCCGCATCTGTCTTCCGGCAACCGGTGCCCAGGTCCCGTTTTCCATGATGGCTACAGTACGGTTCTGCAAACTGTGTGCTTTCAATTCAGACAGTACAGTCTCCATCTTGGTAAAGATACCGCCGTTATAGCTCGGTGCGGCAAATACCAGATGGCTGCAGCGGAAAGATTCGGATACAATCACCGAAGGATCTGTCACAGATACATCGTACATGGCGATATTCTTTACACCTTTATCTGCCAGTTTTGATGCCAGGATCTCAGCGGCATTTTCCGTATTGCCATAGATGGATGCATAGGCGATCATAACTGCCTGATCCTCCGGTTTGTAGCTGCTCCAGGTATCGTATTTTTCAATAAACCATCCGAGATTCTCTCTCCAGACCGGTCCGTGGAGAGGACAGATCATTTTAATCTCCAGGGTAGCTGCTTTTTTCAGAAGATTCTGTACCTGAACGCCATATTTTCCTACGATATTAATAAAATATCTTCTGGCATCATCCAGCCAGTCTCTTTCAAAATTCACTTCATCCGCAAACAGGTTTCCATTGATTGCTCCGAACGTTCCGAATCCATCTGCGGAAAACAGGATCTTATCGACAGTATCATAGGAAACCATAGCTTCCGGCCAGTGCACCATCGGTGCCATCACGAAGGCAAAGGTATGTTTTCCGGTACACAAAGTGTCCATTTCTTTTACAATCACAGTACGGTCTTCCACCGGGAAATTAAAGAACTGTTTTAACATAGGAACTGTTTTCGCATTACATACCAGTTTTACATCCGGGTATCTTCTCACCACATCTCCAATAACCGCGCAGTGATCCGGTTCCATATGGTTGACAATCAGGTAATCCAGTGTCCTTCCGTTCAGTACATATTCCAGATTTTCAAAAAATAATCCGCTGATGGATGCGTCCACGGTATCTAACAGAACCGTTTTTTCGTCCAGCAGGACATAAGAGTTATAAGAAACTCCTCTTGGAATCGGGTATACATTTTCAAATAAAGCCAGTCTGCGGTCACTGCCGCCGATCCAGTATAAATCATCCGTTACTTTTTTCACACAATGCATGGTGCAACTCCTCACTTTCGCTTTTGTTTTTCTATATTATACTGTTTTCAGACATTTCTTTCAAGCAATAAACATAGTTTAACTGTAACTATTCAGTAGCCACTGTCCCGCGAGGTGTTTTGACATGAATATGTCAAAATCCCGAGACATACAAGCCAAAATGCCATCACCGAAGGTGATTTTTATGCATTTTGCTCGTAACTGTGAAGGTACTGAACAGTTACGTTTAAC
>ENA-OQIO01000578-OQIO01000578.1-human-gut-metagenome-genome-assembly--contig:-NODE-578-length-19326-cov-5.002656_pt1 | contig 19326 bp, 23 predicted proteins | sample MGYA00242573_ERZ504737 | MGnify/ENA primary metagenome ERZ504737 (study PRJEB26092, sample SAMD00036203) | human gut metagenome | host: Homo sapiens | study: EMG produced TPA metagenomics assembly of...
GAGTCTCCCTCCACGAACGCCAGCACGATGAGCAGCAGCCCCACAAACAGGGTGCCCAGCCCCGCCGGCATCCGCTCCTCGGCCCGGCTTTTTCTGCGTGCAGACGCGCGCTTTGCAGTTGTTTTTCGCTTTCGTTTTGCCATTTTCTGTTCTGACCCCTGTCCTTTGTTCCCATAGTATTCGATTCTTTCATTATACCACGGGTTGGGTCAAGTGGCAATTACAGAATGCAGACCGGTTTGACCCTTGAATGCCGCGTGCAGCATCCATTCCGCACAGATAAGGCAGCAAGCAAAAATGCAGTACCTTCCATGCGAGAAAGCGCAGAGAAGGCACTGCATTTTCCGTCTGCCTGCGCTGGTTCAGAAACCAGTTGACCGCTGTGGTCTTGCCATAGCCCATGGGAGCCACCACCGCCGTCAGTGCACTGACTGAAACAGGGCGCAGGGTCTCCTGCACCCGCTCCGAAATATAGATCGCATTCAGGTCCAGTTTCCGCATCGTTTTTGCTCCTTTTCCCCATCCGGAGGATCCTGTGATCCGCTGTGTCAAGTATAGCATAAATGCGGAAAAGCTGCACGCTGTTTTTATCTGCTAGGAACTCTGCCAGAAATCTCGTCAGGCTGTTGCGGATATAGAAAATGCAATGAAGATCATCATAGCAGAACAGGCATCCTGCCCGATACCGCCAAGCGGTATCGCAGGATGCCTGTTCTGCTTTCTGTTTCCCGGAATTCCCGCATATTGAACGGCGCTTTTTAATGCTGGATCTGTCCGCCTGCCCGGGTCGCTTTTTTCATCCGTAAATCTGTGAAGGGTGCCAATGCTTCGATCAGTGCGTGATCGTGATTCTGCACCAGACGGCTTTGGGGGCCGAAAAGCATGGTCTGTTCCACATCCTCCGTACTGGCAGCCCAGCCCGGCGCACCGGTACGAGCAAACTGCATCACAGCGCCAAAAATTTCCGCTTCCAGCTGCTTTGCTCCCTCAAAGGCACACACTGGCACAAGCTCTGTGTTGTGGAACACAAATGGGATATCCGCACAGTGCCACGGGGTGCTTTTTCCCATCAGAGGGAAGTCCTGATCAAACAGATAACTGTACACCTTTCCGCCCGCCTTGGCACGCTCCCGGACATATTTGATCGTGGGGGCGCGGAAGCTGGTATCTGCCAGCAGCAGGTCTTCCTCCGGGCGGTGCGGGTAGGCAGTGCGGAACTGTTCCCGCAGGTCTCTGCGGCAGACAGACCCACTGCTTCCTCCGGGCCGACTCCTTTCAGACCATCAAAGAAACCGTAGAACTCCGAATAAACCGTACCGATCAGCACCGGGATGTCTGCGGTCTCGGGCCGAAACCCACTGCCATTATTGAGCGGATCTCCAAGATAGAAGCGGTTCGGGTGGGGACTTTGGCCCACGTTCGCGCCTTTTGCTTTCAGAGCCGGGCTGACGTTCCGGTAAGCCTGCGCCAGCTGGTGGTAGGGCACAGTTTCCAGCTGCTGTGCTGTCTGCACGCCAAGCTCCTGCACCAGCGCCTGCACACAGTCCCTGCCGCTGCCGACACTGTCGTTCAGCAAACCTTCCAGCACACCACTCATTATCATCGCCCTGTGGTACAGGCCATCTGCTGCCGGGGTCTGCAGCAGCGTTGTCACTTTGGCCCCGCCGCCGGACTGGCCGAATACCGTCACGCAGCCGGGATCGCCACCAAACGCTGCAATATTGTCCCGCACCCACTGCAGTGCCAGAATGATATCATCCCCACCCGCATTGCCGGAGTTTGCGTACTCCTCCCCAAAATCGGAGAGATCCAAGTAGCCCAGGATGTTCAGCCGGTGTTCAGTGACACCACCACGCAGTCCCCTTCCCGCGCCATGTTTCCGCCCTCGTAGGCACCTGCTCAATGGACGAGCCGGCAAAAAAACCGCCGCCATGGAGCCAGACCAGCACCGGCCGCTTTTGGGCATCGCAGGCCGGGGTCCAGATGTTCAGGTTCAGGCAGTCCTCATCCTGCACCCAGTAGCGGTGGGGCACACGCAGTTCGCCGCCGGGCTTGTCGATGCTCAGCAGAGGCAGACGCAGCCGTAACTGGAAGCGTCCAGCGGCTCTGCCCAAGGCTGGGGCGCTGGGGTGCATGGAAGCGCACCACCCGCCCATACGGGATGCCTTTGAAGCTGCTGATCTCCCGGAAGCGATATCCCCGCACCGGACCGTAATTTGTCTGAACCACCGGAAAATCCGGCGCACAGCAAAATGCCTTTTCCATAAATGACCTCCTTCTTTCAAAAAGACAGACCCCCGGTACTGCAAACATGGCACCCGAAGGTCTGTTTTTGTTATCCTAAATCTTCGCCGTTGGTGGCAATGACCTTCTGATACCAGTAGAAACTGTCCTTCTTTTCGCGGCTCAGATCACCCGTGCCGTCGTCAAACTTGTTGACGTAGATGAAGCCGTAGCGCTTTGCCATCTCACCGGTGGAGGCACTCACCAGATCGATGCAGCCCCAGGGGGTGTAACCCATCAGGTCTACGCCGTCCTTTACAGCCTCAGCCATCTGCTCGATGTGTGCACGCAGGTAGTCGATGCGGTAGCTGTCGTGGATCTTTCCGTCAGCATCCTTCTTGTCGTAAGCGCCCAGGCCGTTTTCCACCACCATCAGGGGAATGCGGTAGCGGTCGTAGATCTCGTTGAGGGTGTAGCGCAGACCAACGGGATCGATCTGCCAGCCCCAGTCGGAGGCTTTCAGGTAAGGATTCTTCTTACCAGCAATGATGTTGCCGCCCACATCATCGGCATCCTTGTGGGTGGTGATGCAGTTAGACATATAGTAGCTGAAGGTGTAGAAATCGACAGTACCGGCCTTCAGGATGGCAGCATCCTCCGGCTCCTGCCGGATGGTGATGTTATTCTCGGCAAAATAGCGCTTCATGTAAGAGGGATACTCGCCGCGGACATGCATATCAGAGCAGAACCAGTTGCTGATCTGCATGGCCTTCTGGTTGGCGATCTCGTCGGCCGGGTCGCAGGTCAGTGCGTAGCTGGTGATAAAGCAGATCATGCAGCCCATCTTGAACTGAGGGTAGTTGTCGTGGGCATACCGGACAGCCTCTGCACTGGCCACAAACTGGTGATGCAGCGCCTGAAAACGCTCCTGCTTGTTGTCCGGCACCTTGTCGGTAGGGCCTCAAAGCCCCGGATGGTGCCTGTTTCCAGGATTGCACCCATGGGCATGGTGCCGCAGTTGATCTCGTTGAAGGTCAGCCAGTACTTGACCTTATCCTTGTACCGCTCAAAAATAGCCTTGCAGTAGTTCATATAGAACTCGATGAGTTCCCGCTGGCCCAGCCGTTGTACTTTTCCACCAACGCATAGGGCAGCTCGTAGTGGCTGATGGTGACCAGCGGCTCGATGCCGTGCTTCTTGCAGCAGTCAAAGACCTTGTCATAGAATTCAAGGCCCTTCTCGTTCGGCTCGGTCTCCATACCGGTGGGGAAAATGCGGGTCCAGTTGATGGAGGTGCGGAAGGTCTTGAAGCCCATCTCGGCGAAGAGAGCGATGTCCTCCTCGTAGTGGTGGTAGAAGTCGATGGCCTCATGGCTGGGATACAGCCGGTCGGAGCGGACAGCAGTTGTCACCCATTTCGGGCTGGTGTGAGAGCCATTGGTGCACAGGTCAGGGATACTGGGGCCTTTGCCATCCACGTCCCATGCGCCCTCGAACTGGTTGGCTGCACAGGCACCGCCCCACAGGAAATCATCACGGAAAACGCTCATAAGTTTCTACTCCTATTCTATTTTGTTCTGGTTCAGGCGGGGTTCTGTTCAAAGAACAGCTTCAGGGCACCGATCAGGTTGGCATCGTTGCCATAGCGGCAGTGCACCAGCTCCGGCTTGACCGCCGGCATGACTGTGCAGCGCTCAAACAGCCAATCCAACTCGGCCTGAATCGCAGGCAGCAGAGCCTCCGCTGCGCTGATACCGCCGCCGATGGCCACCTTTTCCACATCCAGCACATGCTGCAGGCTCAGGATGCCAACGGCCACCCGCCGGGCAAAGATCTTGAGAGCCTTCTGCGCTTCCGGCTCCCCGGCATTGTAAGCCGCAAAGATTTCTTCCCCGGTGGGCATGGGGCTGCCCGTCGGCAGATGCTTCTGCCGGGCATACTCGAAGATCAGCCACTTGCCGAGGCCATTCCCGCCCAGAGGGGTGCTTCGGAATACCGCTCTACCGAGTCAGTTTGAAATCATCGTCGGCCATCTTTGAAATATCCGAGACAAGGCCGCTAACCTCGCCTGCGGCAGCGTGAGCGCCCATCAGCACCTTCCCGTTCAGGATAATGCCGCCGCCGATGCCGGTGCCCAGCACCAGCACAAGACCATTTTCCACACCGGCCAACGCACCGGTCCAGCCTCCGCTGCTGCGGCACACTTGCCATCGTTGGCGATGGTCACCGGCACGCCCAGCCGTGCCTCCACCTGCGCAGCAAAGGGCTGTTCCCACATAAAGGCACTGAGCATTCCACCGGTATGGGCGATGCCGTTTCTGGTATCGATGCGGCCCGGCATAGAGATGGCGCAGCCCACGAACTGTCCCTGAAGGGGAGCGGCAAAGCCCTCGATGACCGCCAGAAGGTCATCCATATTCGTCAGCGGTGTCGGAACCTTTCCACCAGAGATTTTCCGGGCCTGTTCATCGGCCAGGCTGTACTTGATGAAGGTTCCGCCGATGTCAATCAAAAGATACTGTTTCATCTTATCTCCTGCTTTCTGTTGGTTGTTTTCAGACTCAGGCAAAGCCCAACGCGGCAGCCAGGCTGAGCATCACTGGCAACGTGATCAGTGACAGCAAGGTGCTCAGACAGACCATCTGCACAGCGTAGGAAGAATCCAGCCCCAGATGCTGGGCATATACCGCGATGTTGCTGCCGATGGGGGCCGCATTCACAATGATGAGCACCGTGCCGATCTGCCGCCATCCGGCTGGAAGAAGCATCAGACAGACGATCGTCAGCAGTGGGATCACCACCAGCCGTACTGCCGAAAGGGCGTAGAGCCGGGGGCGGGTAAAGATGGCTTTGAGGTCGGTCCTGGCCAGATAGACACCCAGCACGATCATGGCAAGCGGAGCGTTCATGCCCGCAATGGCCCCCATGGGGGTGCGAAGGATCTGCGGCACCGGGATGCGGCAGAAGTAGAGCACCACACCGCCCAACAGGGAGAGCACCAGCGGATTTTTGAGCACTGCCCCCAGTTGGATGTACTTTTTGTCCCCGGAAAGCTTTGCCTGGCCGTAGGTCCACTGCAAAGCATTCAGCAGGGCCACAAAGCCTGCTGCGTAGAACACAGCTTCGCCGCCCAGCACTGCTGTGACCAGCGGAAGTCCCATGAACCCGGCGTTGGAAAAAGCCACACCGATCTGCGCCATGGGGTCTTTGCGGAAAAAGAGCCACGACACCGCCATGGAGAGCAGCAGCACCCCGGCACCTGCCGCAATGCTGACAGCCAATTCCACAGCTTCCTTTGCCGAATACTCAATACAAAATGATTTTAGCACAACACAGGGCAGCACGCAATATAACAGCAGGTGAGCCAGTGCCTTGCTGCCCTCCTGGGTGATCAGTCCGGTACGGTAAAGCACATAGCCAATGATGAGATAGAGGAACATCAGAAGGATCTGACCCAGAACAACACCAAAGACTCCGGTCATTGCTTTCCTCCCTGTTCTTCTCCGATTTTGCGCAGCAGCGGCAGCAGAGCATCCATCACAGGACGGTAGCCGTTGGCATACAGGTGCATTCCCTCAATGGTGTACTCCGCTTTCAGATTTCCGGCAGTATCGTACAGGTCCTTGTTCAGGTCGAGGAATTCCGCCCCGTATTTCCGGGCCAATGCCTGCACGCCCTCGCTTGCCTCCCGGATACGCTCATTGGTGCGCCAGCGGAAGCATTCGATCAGGCCCGGATCTTCGGCCACGGTGGGGTTTACCGGATAATAGGCCAGCAAGTAGAGCTTTGTTTCGGGCAGTTTTTTCCGGATCTGCTGCACAATCTCCTCATACCGGCCCAGCATGGCGGCGCGGTCGTAGTCCGGGCCGTTCAGGTCATTGGTGCCGATGTTCAGGAACAGGTGCGCAGGCTGCAGCTCAAGGATGCACTCGTCCATGGCCTCCAGCAGCTCGGTGGTGGTAAAGCCGCCGATGCCCCGGTTGTACAAGGTGCAGTGCAGATCATCGTCCTGCAAAAACTCATACAGCGGAAACTGTTCCATCAGGCTGGAACCGGCAAACACCACCGCCCCTTTCTTTGCATAAGGATTCAGACGACGGAACCGCTCCCGCTTGATCTGCTTTTCCCTCTGGCTCTCCTGCTGCCGCAGTTCGTTCAGAAGGACATTTCGTTCCTGTTCCGTCATGGTCTTGGTTCCTTTCTCTCAGTTCTCGTGCAGGGGCAGTTCTACAAAGCTGCCCTCCCCCAGCAAGATCTTCTGGTGGGCGATGCGGGTCTTTCCCTGTTCAGACCAGACTCCTGCGTAATTGCTGTGAACGGCGTACTGCGGGAAGTCGGAAGAAGAGACATCCAGCCGCAGGCAGCTGCCGGGCTGTACCGTCCAGTTCATATCCCACATCTCCACACAGACCTTTGCTGTCTGGCCGGGAGTATAGGTCTGCCCCTCCGGCAAATCTGCTGCAATGGTGGTGATGCCGCCCCGGATGTTATAGGCCCTGCCATCCGGGAACACTTCCATCAGCTTGGCAGTGAAGGCAGTATCATCCACATCGGTCGAGACATTCAGGTGCACCTTGATTTGTCCACAAATGGGCAGTGCTTTTTCCAGCGGAGCGCTAACGAAGCTGACCACATCGGGCCGATAGTCCGGCTCCGGCTGCAGCAGGCTGCCTGCCTCGGCAATGGTGGTCAGAACGCTTTCTGCACCATGGCTGGGCACGGGGGTCTCCGGGTCATATACAAAGGTGCGCTCCCCTTCTGCCGGCTCGGCATTCAGAGTTGTTTCACCCAGATAAAGTTTTTCGGTACGGCTCACGGGGGCAGGCCATGCCTCCAGCGTTTTCCAGCGGTCCTCCCGCATCACATAGGTGCGCACCCGCTTTTCCGGCTGTTTTTTCTGCTTCAGCAGCAGGTCGAACCATTCCAGCATCCGGTGGCGTCGCCGTTTTCCAGATTGTGCTGCTCGCCCCACGCAATGCAGGGCTGGGACATATGATTCCAGCAGCCGATATCCAGCCAGCTGTGCTCTTTGGTCTCAGGGGCCAGAGAGGCATAAGTGTTGATGGCACTGCCAAAATGGTGATCGTACCATGCATCGATGATATACACCGGAACCTTGGTATTTCCGGGCACATCGGCTAACAGCTTCCACCAGCCCTGCTGCCAGTAGGCATCTGTGCGGCGGGTGGCGTGGATCCAGTCCTGATACCAGTCCAACTTTCCACCCCACAGCGCTTCATCCACCTTGTCGTGGGGACGGAAGCGGCAGCTTTCCAGATAGTCCGCTGTGACCGGATGGCCTGCATTCTGCATTGCCCAGCCAGTCAGCACATCGTGGCGGAACAGCCCCTTTTCATAAGCCGATTTGAAACGGTCGGTGCCATAGACCGTCAGCATCATTCCCTTGACCTTGGGTGGAACGATATCTGCAATGGCCCAGCCGGTCAGGGCCAGATAGCTGGCTCCGAAATAGCCGATGCTCTCTGCCCAGGGCTGGTCGTTGAGCCACTGCAGGGTATCGCGGCCATCCGGGCGCTCATTGACGTTGGGTTCCCAATGTCCCTCGCTCTTGCCCGTGCCGCGGCAGGTCTGGACCACATAGCCGTAGCCCCGGCGGGTCAGTTCTACACCGTTGATCTCATACAGCGGCTGCTGATTGGGATAGCAGCTGCGCTGGATCAGCACAGGGAACTGTGCAAGCCCCTCCGGTTTGAATATCTCGGTATAGAGCCTCACTCCGTCCTGCATGGGCAGCATCAGCTCCTCCCGGCGGCAGCCATAGACCGGGCCGTCGTAGGGTATACTGGCATATTCCTGCCGGTAGCTCTCCTGCGCCTGCCGCATCATCTCTTCCATCTCACGCTGCTTCTGCTCGGCAGCTGTCTTTTTTTCTTCCTCTGTCATTGATTTTCCCGCCTTTCCGTGTTCTCAAAAGCGTGTGCAGCTGACAAAGTGGCCGGGTTCCACTTCCTTCAAGGGGATATCCCTGCCGCGGCAGGCATCTGTTGCATAGGGGCAGCGGGCCGCAAAACGGCAGCCGGGAGCCGGATCCACAGGGCTTGTCAGTTCGCCGCGCATGACCTCGGTGGAAAGCTTTTTGGCCTTCAGGCTGGGGATGGGCACAGCATCCAGCAGACCCTTGGTATAGGGGTGGAGCGGATTCTTGAACAGATCCTCGGTCTTGGCATATTCCACACACTGGCCCAGATACATGACCATGATCTCGTGGCTGATGTGCTTGACCACGCTCAGATCGTGGGTGATAAAGACATAGGTCAGCTTTTTCTCATCCTGCAGATCCATCAGCAGATTCAGGATCTGTGCCTGAATGGAAACGTCCAGTGCAGAGACCGGCTCGTCGCAGATGATGAACTCCGGTCCATGGCCAATGCGCGGCCGATGCCGATGCGCTGGCGGCGGCCGCCGTCCAGCTCGTGGCTGAAACTCTCTGCATAACGCTCATCCAGACCAACGGTCTCCATGATCTCGGCGATGCGGGCATCGTATTCGTCACGGTTTTTGCAGGCTTTATAGATCTTCAGCGGTTCCCCGATCAGTTCCTTCACGCTCTTGCGGGGATCCAGCGAACCGGACGGATCCTGGAAGATCATCTGCATCCGGGCACGGATGGGCTTGAGTTCCTTGGCATTCAGTTTGGTGATGTCGGTACCGTCGTAGATGATCTGACCATCGGTAACATCATAGAGCCGCAGCAGCAGGCGGCCCAGCGTGGACTTGCCGCAGCCGGACTCGCCCACCACGCCCAGTGTGGTGCCGCGCTTGATCTTGAAGTTCACGCCGTCCACCGCATGGAGCTGGCTGCTTGCGCCGACTTTGAAGTATTTTTTGAGGTTCTTTGCCTCGATCAAAATCTTTTCTTCCATTGTCATTTCCTCCCGGCTCAGGTGTTGGACTGCGGCAGATCGAACCGGCAGCAGCGGATGAAGTGGCCCGGTGTGACCTCCCGCATCTTCTGGGCTTTTTTGCAGGCCGCAGTGGCATATTTGCAGCGGTCAGCAAAGCGGCAGCCCTCGATCTTCTGGGTGGGGTCAGCCATCATCCCTCAATGGCCTCCAGACGCTTGGTGTTCTCATCCAGCTTGGGAATGGCGTTGAACAGCCCCTGGGTGTAAGGGTGGCGCTGGGTGGTCTCAAAGATATCCTCTGCTGTGCCGTACTCGATGGCCTCACCGGCGTACATGACCATGACCTTCTCGCAGGTCTGGGCCACAACACCCAGATCGTGGGTGATGAGGATCATGGCGGTGTTCAGCCGCTTCTGCAGCTCATTGATCAGGCCCAGCATCTGGGCCTGAATGGTCACATCCAGTGCGGTGGTGGGTTCGTCGGCAAGGATCAGCTTCGGCTCGCAGGCCAGCGCAATGGCAATGACGATGCGCTGCTTCATGCCGCCGGAAAACTGATGGGGGTACTCCACCTTGCGCTTTGCAGGGATGCCCACCAACTCCATCATCTCGTCCACACGGGCTTCCAGTTGAGCAGTGCTCTGCTCCGGATGGTGGATCTTCAGCACCTCCATGATCTGAGCTCCCACGGTCATCACTGGTTCAGGGCAGACATGGATCCTGGAAGATCATGGATACCACACTGCCGCGCATGGCACGGATCTTTTCCTCGGGAGCATTCAGCATATCCACACCATCCAGCTTGATGGAGCCATCGGTCACAAAACCGATCCCCTCGGGCAGAAGCTGGATGACGCTCAGGGCTGTGGTGGTCTTACCGGCACCGGTCTCACCCACCAGACCCAGCGTCTCGCCGTAGTTCAGATCCAAGTCCAGACCATTGACGGCGTAGACGGTGGAAATTTCGGTATCATATTCAACGCTCAGGTTTTTGACTTCCAGCAGCTTGTCGCTCATTTCAGGCCACCTCTTTCACATTCTTGGTGCGCTTTGCGCGCTTGGTCTTTTTGCCGCTGCCCAATGTGCCGCGCAGCTTCGGGTCGAGGGCATCGCGCAGAGCGTCGCCGCACATATTGAAGCAGAGCACCACGATGATGATCGCAATGCCGGGAGCAATGGCAATGATGGCTGGGTGGACAGGTACTTATAGCCACCGCTGACCATTGCGCCCCAGCTGGGAGTCGGGGGCGTGATGCCCATGCCCAGGAAGCTCAGGTTCGCTTCGGCCAGAATGGCACCACCCAGGCTGGCGGTCATGCTGACGATGTTGACGGACAGGCAGTTGGGGAACACATGCACCAGCGTGTTGCGGATCCGGGATGCACCGCACAGGGTACCGGCGGTGACATAATCGGCATTGCGGACGCTCAGCACCTGACCGCGGGTGACACGGGCGTAGCCGGGCACCATCGAGATGCCGATGGCAGGCAGACATTGCCCAGGCCCTGACCCAGGATCGCGCCCAGAAACATAGCCAGGATCAGCATGGGCACAGCCATCATAGCATCCATGACACGCATGATGAAGGCATCCACCACACCGCCTGCCATGCCGGCGATCAGGCCCAGTGCCATGCCGATAACGCTGGAAATGACCACGGCCACGATACCGACCGTAAAGGAGATGCGGGCACCATAGATGATGCGGCTCAGAACATCACGACCATTGGAGTCGGTGCCCAGCCAGTGCTCGGCAGAGCAGCCCTTCAGAACATTGTAAAGATCATCCTTGTTGGGATTATAGGGAGCAATCACCGGAGCAAAGATGGCGATAAGCACCATGATGAGAAGCAAAATCGCGCAGACCACGATGATCTTGCGGCTGAACATGACCCGGAACACGCGGGAGGACGTGATACGGTCCAGCAGACCCTTCTTTTTTGTCTTGTTTTCCACAGTTCATTCCTCCTTTTAGCGGGTGCGGGGATCGATGATGCCGTACAGGATATCGACCACGAGGTTGCAGATGGCAACAAAGATGGAGATGATGAGCACACCGTTCGCCACCAGCATGAAGTCACGGTTGCTGATGCCATTCATCATCACGCTGCCAAGACCCGGGATGACGAACAGGCTCTCGATCAGGACGGTGGAGCCCACCATGGAACCCAGGCGCATACCCATGGTGGTGACGATGGGGATCATGGAGTTGCGCAGCTGGTGCCTGAAGGTAACATCCTTCTTGGAAACGCCCTTGGCACGGGCAGTGGTCACATAATCCTGCCGCATGACTTCCAGCATGGAGGAGCGGGTCAGACGAACAAAACCAGCGTTGACACCCAGACTCAGCACAATGATGGGCATGATCATATGGCTGAGCCAGCCGCCAAAATCACGGGTGATGGGCACATAGCCGGAACTGGGCAGGACCCGCAGTTTGAGGGCAAACACCAGCATTCCCATCATGCCCAGCCAGAACATGGGCATCGAAACGCCGATGTTCGCAAAGAAGGAGATCACACTGTCAATGACCTTGCCGCGGTTCTTGGCAGCAATGATGCCGAACAGGATACCGGTGATCGTTCCGATGATGAAGGCCGGGATCACCATGGTCAGGGTTGTTCCCAGACGGGGCAGGATGATGTCAGCGATCTCAGACTGATAGCTGATGGACTGGCCCATGGTGCCCCGGAACAGGCCGCCGATCCAGCTGAGATACTGGACGATGACCGGACGATCGAAACCATAAAGGTGGCGGTAATAGGTGATCTGCTCTTCGGTAGCGGTTGCACCCAGATAGTTGGCTACGGGATCGCCCGGAACCATCTGGATGAGGGCAAAGACGAACAGAGTGACAAGCAGGATAGTGATGCAGGATTGCACCACACGCTTGCCGATCATTTTGGCAAGGTTGTTCGATTTCATAGTTCGCTCCATTTCCTGCGGAACCTTTCTCCTTCTAAAACAAATTCCGGCGCAGTTGCCCGCGCCGGAATCTGCCGAAATAAGGAGAAACGTATTCCGGTCGTGATACACAAAGGTTGGTCGCTTACTTGTTCAGCCAGCAGGCGGACAGATCCCAGCAAGCAGTGAAGGCTTCGGTTGCGTGGTCATCGATGACGTAATCGTACTTGTACATGGAAGACTTATTCACGTACAGCACGCGGCCAAACAGGCAGGAGCCATCCTCAGCATCGTAGATCGCTGCCTGCAGCTCCTTTTCCAGCTTGTGCTTCTCGTCGGGATCCATGCAGCGGCGGATCTCCTCCAGCAGCTCCATTTCCTTGTCGGGATGCTGGATGCCCTTGGCGTAGTAAGCGCCGTTCTTGTCCAGATGACGACCCATGTACAGGCCCAGATCGGGAGCGATGGTTGCAAAGTGGAGCATCAGGCCCTCCCAGGTGCCATCCTTCATGTACTGGTTGTTGGTTGCGCCGTCCACCTGCTGGATGTTGCAGTGGATGCCCACCTCGTCCAGCATGTTGGCAATGGCCGTCAGCATATCGGACATGCCGCTGATGGTGACAATGTTGGTGGTAAAACCATCGGCATAGCCAGCCTCTGCCAGCAGGGACTTTGCCTTCTCCGGATCATAGGTAAAATGATTCAGGCTGTCGTTGTAGGTGGCGGAACCGGGAACTGCCCACTGGTCGGTCATCTGTGCCATGCCCATCAGGAATGCTGCGTTGATGGCATCCACATCGATGGCGTAGCACAGGCGCGGCGGACACGGGCATCGGCCCAGGGCCGTCAATGGCACTGTTGGGGATCAGACCCAGACTCTCAACACCCATGCCGTTCTGGTTATCTTCCTTGACGTAGATGCCTGCACCGTCCAGCTGCTGCAGATGGTGGGATTGGCCAGACCTACCCAGTACATATCGTACTCGTTGGCCTGGAACGCAGTGCTTGCGGTGCTGGACTCGGTGACCAGTGTCACTTCCACGGAATCCAGATAGGGCAGCCCCTCTTTCCAGTAATTCTCGTTCTTGGTATAGATAGCGTAGGCATTGTTCTCGAACTCGCTCAGCTGGAAGGGGCCGGTGCCGCAGGTAGCGGCATCCAGGCTGCTGGGGTTCTCCAGTGCCTTGGGGCTCATGTAGTAGACGAAGAAGCCCACCGATTCCAGCGTGGAGGAGTTGGGCTCTGCCATCATCATCTTGATGTGGGTGTCGTCAATGATCTGGCACTCGGCAATGTTTGCGGTCTCGGTGCGGTTGTTGGCCTGATACTCCTCGATGTTACGCTTGACGGCCTCTGCATTGAAAGGCTCACCGTCGGCGAAATTGACACCCTCCCGCAGAGTCCAGGTAATGCTCAACTCATCGGTGTTCACATCCCACTCCGTTGCCAGATTGGGGATCATATTGCCCTCGGCATCATAGCTGGTCAGGCTTTCATAAGAAAGCGTCAGGTAGTAAATGGCCGCGTTGCCGGTGGCACGGGGGGTGTAACCGGGGGTTGCAATGGGGCTGGAATAGCACAGGCGCAGGGTGCCGCCTGCCTTGGGCTCACCGGTTGCTACTGCACTGGCAGCAGTGGAGCCAGCCGTGCCGGCTGCGGTGGAACTGGAAGAGCCGCCGCATGCGGCCAGTGTCAGGGCCGTTGCAGAAATGCCCATAGCCTTGAGGAAGTTTCGACGAGAGATACGTTTCATAGTGGTTTCTCCTTCTTGTCCTTCTTATTCTTGCGTTCATCTGCACGGTTCTGTGTCTGCCGTGCTTTTGTTGTATTTAGTTTAACGCACCGGGAGCTTTTCCAGCTACCAAAAAAACGAAACTAATTTTTCATTTTCCGTGTTCCTGTTCCGAGAGCTTCAGCATTTTTTCAAGTTTCCGACCTCTGTTTTTCATTTTCAGAGGTTTCTTCTGTCCGAAAAAAGAAAACAGGGCCGGTCTCCCAGCCCTGCCTGTTTCAGTGCGATGCGTTCAGCCAGTTGTCCAATGCGCTTTGTTTTGCCTGAAGGATCTCCTGTATTCCGGCCTGTTCCAGTTCTTCCAAAAACTCCGGGAGTGCCTCTTCCGAATCCAGATAGCCGCACATCAGCCCATTGTGATAGCTATTCTTCAGTGCCCGGCAGGCATCCAGCTTTGCGGCAACTGCACTGTTGTTGAAGCTGAACCCATAGGCCGGAGAGACCCACTGCGGCTGCTCGTCTGTTTCCGGCAGCAGTCCGCTGGCGTTGAGATACAGATTCTGCCACGGATGGAACTGCTCCTCTTTCCCATCTCCCTTCGCAAAGAGATCGTAGCAGGATGCATCCGTGTACAGCAGTTCAAGAAGAGCCAGTGCCTCCCTGCGGTGGCTGTTGGTCACAGGCAGGCACCAGCTCTCCACCGGGATGGAGCCGTTCTGAATGGTCGGCCCCAGCGGGATGCAGTCAGCTCTGTGCCACAGGCCCGGGTGCAGCAGTCCAGTGAATCCCGGTTGAGCCGTGCAAAAAAGCCGAAGCTGTTGCCCAGCCGCATCCGATCGGTGGCCGGTTCGTCCCGCAGGCTGGCATTCCGCAGGATCAATCCTTCCTGATACCACTGATGTATGGTTCTGCAAAGCCTGCTGTAGGCATCCGCAGCATACCAGTTGACAACGGTGGTGCCGCTTTCTTCAGTCAGAACACCAAAGGTATCTCCCAGAGGATCCAGTTCCGGAAAAGGAAAAACCTGTCCATTATCCGGCAGGACCCCCTCTGCATTGGACCGACGCTGCCTGACCTGCATCAGCAGGTCGTGCAGGGCATCCAGATTTGTGATCTCCTCCGGTCTGGCATCCAGCTCCCGCATCCAGTCGGCCCGGGCCAGAAAGCCGACCTGATACATCGAGACTGCCCGTGCCGGGATTGCATAAACGCGGCGGTAATAGGTTCTACTCGCCCACTGCTGCTCTGAGAACAGTGCTTTCAGACCTGGACGTTCCTCCAGAAGCGCACTCAGGGGCAGGATACAGTTCTGATTCAGGTAAACATCCAGCGGCTGATTTTCTGTGAGGAAAAACAGATCCGGCATGGTCTGGCAGACCATCCGTTTCCACAGCTCTGCCGAGTAATTGGTGGGTGCCACCTGCTCGATGGAAACGCCGAAGCCCAGCTTCTGCTTTGTGACTTCGCTCAGCGCCGCCGAAATGCGGACACAGGCAGTTTCATCCGATTGGCCCGGCATCAGCACTGTGACCATAAGCTCTGTTCCACTTTCTGCCGTCGATGCCGCCCGCTCCCCGCAGCCAGCAAGCAGAGCCGCCCCGGCTGCAGCACCGGTCAGCTGTAAAAATGTCCTGCGAGCCATCCTTGTTTCTCTCATAATGCTGCGCTGCGCTCCTCCTGTGGGGTCTTGTGATAGAACTTCTTATAAGAAGTGGAGAAATGCCCGAAATTCGTATATCCGACCTTGGCCGCGATCAGGCTGATGGGCAGATTGGTGGTGCAGAGCAGGCTCTGTGCCTCCTGCATTTTCTGCTGAATGATATAATCCTTCAGGTTCATGCCGGTCTCTTTCTTAAAAAGCCGGGCCATGTAATCCGGATTCAGGTGGACAGCCTCGGCCAGTTCTTCCCGGCGCAGCTCATTTTCCAGATGCTCGGCAATGTAAGCCATAATGATCTCCACGGTACTCTGGCTGCTTTCTTCCGTTTCGTTATCCCAGACCGAGGCCACATAATGGACCAACGCCTTCATATCCGGCACGGTCTTCATGCCGTTGCGGTAAAGTTCCAAGGCTTCCGGCTCCCGGAATATATCGCCCTGCCGTTTCTTTTCCGGAAAGAGAAGAGCATCTGCATAAAATCCTGATAAAAATACCGCAAAGTCTGGCTGTTCAGCTGGTTGTTGACCGTCAGCTTATCCAGCAGCTGGCAGGCTTCCTGCTCCATTGCCTGCGCACATCCCGTCTGCAGCAGCTTCTGCCATGCACCGATCTGCGGGATACGGAACACTTCCGGCGCTTTTTCCGCTGGGCGACCCAGCAGAACACCGCTTTTCAGGGCCACGTTCTCGCTCCGTTGCTGCAGTAGCTCCTGGTAGATCCCCGGTACCTGTTCAAAGGACTGCGGCCCCTCCGGATAAAAAGCCGCCTCGCAGTGGATATATTGCGCACACGCACTTTGCAGATAATTCAGCTGCCGGGTGATATAGTCTGCCTCCAGCGGCTCCCCCACCCGGCTTTGCAGCACCAGAACGAGACACTGCTCCGCAGGGATCGCCACCGTCACGCTGAGCACCTGCAGCGGCGTGAACACCTCGCTGCTCATATTTCCCACTGCCGTGCTCAGCAGGCTCAGCTCCCACGGCTCCTCGCCTTGCTTCCAGCGCAGCGGCTGCATCAGGCAACCCAGCATTCCCGCTCCCGCCGGGGTACAAGGCTCAGTTCTTCAAACGCGGTCAGGCTGCTTCCCGGGGCGTTGCCTGATAGGAAGCCGCGCAGCATAGTCTCCACGATCTCCTTTTTCTGGTCGTCAAAAACAGCTCCCCTGCTCTGCAATTCCAACGCCGCCCGTTCCTCTTTTACATTTTCCAGCGCACGACTCACTGCATCCGCCACCTGCTCGTAAGGGGCGGGCTGCATGATATAGTCAAAACCGCCCAGCCGCAGTGCCTCCTGTGCATATCGGAACTCAGCATGGGCTGTCAGGAAGATACAGCGGGTGGTCATCCCTCGCTGCCGGAGCCAGTCCAACAGATCCAGCCCGCTTTCCATGGGCATTTCAATATCGCAGAGCATGACCTCGGCCTCCTGCCGCAGCAGGCTGGCCTTGGCATCCACAGCGTTCAGAGCCGTATCCACCACAGTAAATCCCATTGCTGCCCAGTTGGTGCAGTGCAAAAGCCCCTGCACACGGTGCTTTGATCATCTACGATCAGCAGTTTCATGCTGTTTCTCCCTCCTTCTTCTGTAAGACCGGATCTATCGGCAGGAACAGCTCCACCCTGGCACCGCCGCCCCGGCGGTTATTGGTAAAGGCGATGGCTGCCTGCTCCCCATAGAGCAGCTGCAGCCGCCGTACCACATTGAACAGCCCGACGTGCTGTCCATTCTCCTCCTGCGGGGCTGCACTGTTCAGCTGCTTCAGATCCCCTGCCGTAAAGCCTGTGCCATTGTCCGCCACCGAAAGATCAGCCATGCAGCCCTCTTCCGTTTCGAGGAGCTTTGCAGTGATCGTGATCTTCAGTGTTTTGCCGATCATCTTGCCGTGCTTGACGCTGTTCTCCACCAGCGTCAGCAGTGAGACCGGCGGCAAGGGCAATTCGCTGAGTTCCGGGTCGATCTCGCATACTACCTCCACGGGATCGTTCTGCCCCACGCTGGAAAGTTCCGCGTAGTTGCAGCACTGCTCGATCTCGGTGTGCAGAGGCGTTGTGGTCGCTGTAAAGGAGAGGATATAGCGCAGATACCGGCTCAGCAGCAGGATCAGCTGCTGGGCATCCTCGCGGCTGCCGGTCTGCACCATGGCATAGACACTTTTCAGGCAGTTGAGCACAAAGTGGGGCCGGATCTGCAGCTTAAGGGCGGTCATCTCGTTGCGGCGGGCTTCCAGCTCCTTTTCGTAACCGTCGATCTTCAGCTGGGTGATCTGGTCGATCATCCGGTTAAAGGTCTCGTTCACCTGCGTAAACTCAGCGTTGCGATAATCCACACTGGAGCGCACCGAAAGTTCACCACGGCCAATCCTGTCCATCGTGCTCACCAACGCCGTCATAGGGGCAAAGATCTCGTGCTTCATATAAAACAGGAGAAACGGGATCGCCAGCAGAACAAAAACAGCGCCCATCACCAGCAAGATCTGATACGGCGCAAAGTCCACCCCGAAATGCTGGTAGGGAACCAGATACAATACCGTCAGCGTTTTGACCTGTTTGCGCACCACCAGTCGGCTGTCCCTGCCCACCTTTGTCAGGCAATACCCCTCACTGTTCCATTCCATCTTTGTGGGCAGAAGGTTGGCATCCCCTACCAACACATTGCCGCTGTCGTTCATCACAATGACCCGGCCGTCCAGCCATAGTCCTCCACCAGTTCTTCAAACACCAGCCGCAGATCCACCGCTGCGGTCAGGCTGGCTTTCTGGTAGAAAACACTGCGCAGCAGGTATAGCCGCTGGCCGATGGTGCGCAGATACCATCCCTTTGTCATCATTTTATTGGTCTGGCCCGGCTGGCGAGATACGCTTCCAGATTCAGTTTCTGCTTGAGCTGCTGGGCAGCTGCACCGTAGCGCCCCACATACAGGTTGCCCGAACCGCTGCGCAGTACCACACCCATCAGGGTATCATTGGCAGCCAATACCGCTGGAAACCCCTGTGCGATCTCATAGGCATCCAGGTAGGCGCGGGTGCGGTCGGTCTGTTCGCTCAGACTGCGAAAGGTCGCATCGTTCAACGACAGATTGAGCAGGTAGTTTTCCACCGAATCCAGCTGATTCTCAAAATTTGTGGTAAACATATCAAGGCCGCCGGATGCCGCAGCTGCCAGCCGGTTGCGGCTATAAAGCCCTGAAAAAAAGAGCAGCAGCCCCAGCAGAATCCCAATGGGAATGGCGATCCCCAGAAAGATCATTACAAGCTGCCTGCGTAATGATGGCCGTTCCATTTATTTTCACACCTCCTGCTGCTTGCATCCTGCGGAAAATACGATTATAATAAAAACCGTCCAAGCCACTCCGTACAACGTTGTACCAAAATCAAAAAGAAGAGGCTCCTTATGCAGGAACAGAACATTGCACAAATGCTTGAAAATCCATTCATGCAGTACAATCACATCGAGATCGTATCGGTAACGTCGGACAGCGCCGTCATGTCGCTGGACATCCGGCGGGACACCACCAACATCTACGGTTATGTGCACGGCGGCGCATTTTTCACCATGGCCGACTGCTGTGCCGGGCTGACTGCCCGCTCTGACGGGCGGCAGTATGTCACCCAGAATGCTTCGGTCAATTTCATCCATAACGTCAAAGCCGGTCACCTGACAGCCCGCGGCCGGACGGTCAGCCGCCGCCGACACATCTGTGTGGTGGCTGTGGAGATCACAGACGAGACCGACACCCTGTTATTTTCCAGCACCTTTTCCATGTACTGTATCAGCGCCGAGGGCTGACTGCTCTTTCTTCCCCGCACTGCGCACGTTTTGAACAGGTCCGTAAAAAGTAGACAATAGACAAAAAGCCTCCCCGTGTAGGATAATAGAACTACACGAGGAGGTTTTGCTATGTCCAGAAAATATGTAAAGATCGACGAACACGGAAAAGAAATTTT
>ENA-OQIO01000579-OQIO01000579.1-human-gut-metagenome-genome-assembly--contig:-NODE-579-length-19320-cov-7.977388_pt1 | contig 19320 bp, 18 predicted proteins | sample MGYA00242573_ERZ504737 | MGnify/ENA primary metagenome ERZ504737 (study PRJEB26092, sample SAMD00036203) | human gut metagenome | host: Homo sapiens | study: EMG produced TPA metagenomics assembly of...
GCGGGGCGGCCTGCTGCTGTGCCTGGCCGGCGGCGAACAGCTGGCTGGCATTCATGCCGCCCATGCCGCCTGCCATGCCCATGCCCATAAAGCCGGCCATCGCGCCGTTGGGGTTGGCGGCTGCCGCGCGCATCGCATCGCTCTGGGCGCTGGCGATGTTGGCGGCCGCCATGGTGGGATCGCGCATGACCGCGGCCTTCTGCAGGTCCTTGATCATCTGCTCGTCTTCTTGCGAAGCGGCGATGGAGTTGACGCCAAAGCTCACGATCTCGACACCGCGCAGGTCGCGCCAGTCGGCCGAGAGGACCTCGTTGAGCGCGCGGGCGAGCTCGGTGGTGTGACCGGGGATGGCGCTGTAGCGAATGCCCATTTCCGAGATCTTGGCAAAGGCGGGCTGCAGGGCGGTGAGCAGCTCGGACTTAAGCTGGCTGTCGATCTTATCGCGCGTGTAGCTATCGGTCACGTTGCCGCACACGTTGGTGTAGAACAGCAGCGGTTGGTGATGCGGTACGAATACTCGCCGTTGCAGCGAACGGAGATGTCGACGTCCAGGCCAATGTTGTTATCGACCACGCGGAAGGGCACAGGCGAGGCGGTGCCGTACTTGTTACCGATGATCTCCTTGGTGTTGATGAAGTAGACGCGCTGGTCCTTGCCTGCGTCGCCGCCAAAGGTAAAGCGGCTGCCGATATTGGCGAACGTCTCCTTGATGGAGTCGCCCAGGTTGCCGCTAAAGACGCTCGGCTCGCTGCCGGTGTCAAAGACGAACTCGCCGGGCTCCAGCGCGACCTCGATGATCTTGCCGTTTTGCACCACGAGCATGCCCTGGCCGTCGTTGACGGCGATGACGGAGCCGTTGGAGATGACGTTGTCCTCGCCGCGCGTGTTGGAGCTGCGGCCGCCGGTGCGCTTGCTGCCCTTGCAGGCCAAGACGTCAGCGGGCATCGATTCGCAATAGATAAATTCCTTCCACTGGTCGGCCATGACGCCGCCGGCAGCACCCAATCCAGCTTTCAAGAGTCCCATGGTGATCTTCCTTTCTCGTCAAAGGCCGGGTGGTATTGGTCAGAATGGCTAATCGTCCTTGTTGTCCTTCATGACAACGGTGGTCTCGGTGTGGCTGAAGGTGTCGTGCTTCTCGGTCAGGTCGAGCTCGCCGCAGTAGCAGTCGGCGTGGGTGGCCTCGTTGGCCGTCTTGAGCTGGCCTACCAGCAGCACGTCTGCGATGATCACGATGATCAGCGGCGCGACGATGTTGATGAGGATGCCCTCGACATCAAAGGTGAGGTAATCCGGATCGAAGGCGTTCTCGCCCATAAAGAGAATCTGGGAAAGGACAAATCCGATCGCAAAGAACAGCACCGAGGCGATAGCGAGCTTGGGCTTGGAGCAGGGAAGCTCGCCGACCATGCGGCCGGTTTGGCCGTTCATGGCAAACAGGTAACTCTTGCCGTTCCACGAGGTAGAGAGCATCCACACGGGGAACAGAGCATAATCGTTTTCTTCCCAGGTGTAGTCGAGCTGCTTGCTTTCGACCGTGGCGTCGTCGTACTCGTCGACGACGGTCTCGCGCAGGGCCGAGATCGTGCTCTCCTCCATGCGGCGCTCGGCGCGCGCTTGCAGGTTTCGCAATCCTCGTCATAGCGGTTGGCGATGTAGCCGGGCATATAGGCGACCGAGAACGGGCGCAGCGCGTCGTAGTCAAACGGCTCGATGGCGTCCATGTGGCCGTCGGGCATCTTGGACGATCCGTCGACGGGCACGCGCTCAAACGAGATATTGCCCTTACGGTAGGCGTCGTAGTGGTCGGTGGTCGTGACGGTGCGGTCGGATTCCTCGGTCACGGCCTCGTTGGTCGCGTCAAAGTACACTTCGCCGGCAACGCGGGCGCCGTAGAGCCAAAACGGCACGTAAACGCCTTGGACCTCGTCGATGTGGTTGCCGGTGACAAAGCTCTTGGGCAGCAGGATTTTACCCTTGTAGTGGTCTTTGAGCGCGGCCATGACATCGTCGCGCCCGAGCTTAAACGGAATCACCAGGTCGGGTGAGAAGTCGCCCGAGAGCTGGCCGGGTGCCACGGCGGAGTTGCCGCAGTACGGGCAGGTGGTGACGGCGACGGTGCCGTCGGACACGAGCTCGGCGCCGCACGACGAGCAGATGTAGCCGGCGTTTTGAGCCAGCTCCTGCACGGCATCGTCGACAGCAGGCTTGGGGGCCGCGGCTGCGGCATCGGCTTTGGCATCTGCCTTGTCCTGGCGCTCGCGATAGAGGGCCTCGACTTCTTCGACTTCAAAACGCGAATCGCAGTAGTCGCAGACGAGCTTTTGCTCGGCACTGGCAAAGTGAAGGGGGCCGCCACACGCGGGGCACTGATAGTTGACGCTCTCGAAGGCCATGATCGGTCCTTTCGCTGCCGGAGCTATGCGCCGATGGCGCCGCCGCAGTATTCGCAGCGCCCGCTGGCATCGGGAATGGTGGTTGCACCGCAGAAGGGGCAGGTGACCGCGGTCTTGGGGGCCTTAGCGGCCACGACGCTGTCGCGCGTTTCCTGACGCAGCTGCACCAGCGCGTCGCGGACCTCGGTTGCCTGGCGCTTGGCCTCGCGGTATTCGATGGAACCGCGCTGATCGATGGTGGAGTCGTTCACGCGCAGGTTGATCTCGGTAAAGTACGGCGTGTTGACGTGGATGGTCAGGTTAAAGTCGTAATCCAGGTCGTAGCGCGGCGGATTGTAGCTCTCGCGCTCGCCGTCCTTGGTCTCGCGATAGATTTCGGTGCGGTGCTCGTCGATATCCATATCGCAGCCGAGTACCTGCGAGAACTCGATGATGTCGGGATTGGCGTCGCGCCAGCGGCTCTGCGAAGTGATGATCAGCAGGCCCGCGTCTTCGTCGAGCATGATGTTGGTGCGCCCGGCCGAGAGTGTGCGCGTGGGGTTGAACGACGCCAGGCGCTCGGCATTGGCCTCGCGGTAGGCGAGTTGCTCGCGGATATCGTCCGCGGTGCTGGAGCGATAGCCGTGGAAGTAGGGGGAGAGCTTGCCGGCACACTCTTTGCACAGGTAGCCTTCGCTGATCTTGGTCTTTCCCAAAAGTCCCAGCTCGGTACCGCAAATCGCGCACTCTTTCTTCTCGAACATCTTGTCAAAGAAGCCCATGGCTGCCTCCCATCAACAGGTAGCGTGTGTCACTTTTGATGATGGGGGAGTGCGCGATCTTTCACGATACCCAGACGGCTCAACGAGTCTCCACAACTGGGACACATGGCCCATTTTTGACTAGTCGCTGGGGACACTCTTCGGCCACTCATTGGGGACGTACGCTGCTGGGGCAGTTGGGGCGACGAGCCGATGATGTCGTGATGTGGGATGGACTGGCACTTGCTACCGACGATTTTGGTGGGGATTTTGCACCCGCATGTTCCGATTCCGCGCCCGTGGAGGCAGCGGAGTTCACGCCCGATGAGTGCCTCGATGCCTTCGTTGCCGCCTTTGGGCTTACAGAGCGCGAGCGCGATATTCTTGAGGTCTTGGTCGTTTCGGACCAGAGCGTTCAGGACATCGCCGCAACGCTCTTCCTTTCGCGCTCAACGCTCTACCGTCACATTTCCTCGATCAACAAAAAGACCGGCACCACCTCACGTGTGGCCCTTATCAACTTCTTCTGGTCCTGGACGCCCAAGGACTAGCTAATCCTCCAATAAGTTGCGGTGGAATAGTCCCTAAATCAAAGTCATGGGGCTTTAAACAGGAACTATTCCACCGCAACTGCTGAGGGGACAGACTGCGGCAGCGGCAGAGGCGTTGGCAGCTGTGGTAGTGGCAACGGCAGCTGGCAGGGTGTTTTCCGTCTGCTCGCTACAGCAGCTCGCCGTGGCGGGCAATGTAGCGGCGCTTTGCCAGCTGGGTGAGCGCGATATAGGCGGTAACGATGCCAATGAGCAGCCCAAAAAAGCTCGTGGGCAGCGTCATGAGGCCGAGCGCATCGGCGATGGGGCTTGCCGGCAGCCAGGTGACAAGCGCCAGGCCTAGCACGGTGAGAGCGCACAGTGCCGGCGCGGCGTGGTCACGTGGGCTCGGCAGATGCGGGGAGCGCAGCATGTGGACCACGAGTGTCTGCGACCACATGGACTCGACAAACCAGCCGCTCTGGAAGAGTGCAGCGAAGGTCGCCATACCCGCGACGTTGCCCGTCCCGGAGAGCTCGGACCAGCTTGCGCCCACGGCGGCGGGGCACACCACAAAGAAGAGCGCGGCGAAAGTCGCGATATCAAACAGTGAGCTCACGAGGCCCAGCTCGAGCATAAAGCCCTTGATGGACGCGGCGTCCCAAGCACGCGGACGGGCAGTCCAGGCGTCGTCGACGGTGTCCCACGGCAGCGCGATGCACACGATCTCGTAGACCAGCGACAGCAGCACCAGCTGCAGAGCGCTCATGGGCAAGAATGGCAAGAACAGGCTCGCGACGGTCACGGATAGCACGTTGCCAAAGTTGGAGCTCACCGTGGTCTTGAGGTACTTGAGTAGGTTGCCGTAGGTGCGGCGGCCTTCGATGATGCCGCGTTCGAGCACGCCCAGGTCTTTCTGGAGCAAGATGATATCGGCGGATTCCTTGGCGATGTCGACGGCCGAATCGACCGAGATGCCGCAGTCGCTCGCACGCATGGCGGCGGCGTCGTTGATGCCATCGCCCATAAAGCCCACGGTGTGGCCGAGCAGCTCGCGCATGACACGCACCAGACGCGCCTTCTGCAGCGGCGAGAGCTTGGCGAAGAGGTGGGTGTTCTCGGCGCGCTCGGCAAGTTCGGCGTCATCGAGCGCATCGATCTCGGGGCCGAGCAAGACGTTGCTCGCGTCGATACCGATCTGTTCGCAGACGGTGGCGGCAACGCGGTCGTTGTCGCCGGTCAGGACCTTGACCGCCACACCCTTGGCCTCGAGCGTGGCGACGGCGCCGCGGCACTCGCCTTGGGCGGATCGAGGAAGGCCAAAAAGCCCATCAACACCATGTCGCATTCGTCGGCGATGCCAAATTCGCCCACGCAGCGCGGATTGGTCTTCTGCGCCACGGCAATCACGCGCAGGCCCTCGGCGTTGAGCCGGCGACCTGCTTGCGAATCTGGGCGAGCTTATCTTCGGTGAACGGCTGGGCAGCACCATCGACCTCGACAAAGGAGCAGATCTCGAGCATTTCCTCGGCAGCCCCCTTGGTGACCATCTGGGTTTTGCCCTGGCGTCGGCGACAGCTACGCTCAGGTGACGGCGCGAGAAATCGAAGGGCACCTCGTCGACCTTGGTATAGCGGTCGCGCAGGCTCTGGCCCAGCATAGAATCGGGCACGACGGTCGAGGGCGTCACATCGGCACGGTCGATGACGGCCAGGTCGATAAGGTTCTTGAGGCCAGTCTGGAAGAAGCTGTTCAAAAACGCATGGCGCAGCACGCGTGCGTCCTCGTTGCCGTCGGTGTTGAGGTAGCGCTCGAGCACGATGCGGTCTTCGGTGAGGGTGCCGGTCTTGTCGCAGCACAGGACGTCCATCGCGCCGAGGTTTTGGATCGCTGGCAGCTCCTTGACGATAACCTGGCGGCGGGCGAGGTCCTTGGCGCCCTGCAACAGGCTCGTGGTCACGATGACGGGGAGCATCTGCGGCGTGATGCCCACGGCCACGCTCGTGGCGAACAGCAGCGCGTCGATGACGTTGCCCTTGGTGGCGGCGTTGATGGCAAAGACCGCCGGCGCCATAACGAGCATGAGGCGCACGAGCAGCATGGAGACGCTCGAGACGCCGCGGTCAAACGCGCTCTTCTCGCCGCGTCCGTTGAGCATCTTGCGATGCCGCCCAGGTAGGTGTCCGAGCCGGTGGCAACGACAAGCGCCATGCGGTGCCGTTTTGCACGGAGGTGCCGGTAAAGACGATGCTCTTGCAGGCAGAGAGTGGTAGCGCGGAGCCGTCGGCACCCTCGACGACGGTGATGGCAGCGGTCTTCTCGACGGCCTCGCTCTCGCCGGTGAGTGCGGACTCGATCACAAACAGGTCGCGCGCGGTGATGATGCGGGCATCTGCCGGCACCATGTCGCCGGCAGAGAGGCGGATTACATCGCCGGGGACGAGCTCGTCGAAGGAAATCTCGAGGCGCTTGCCGTCGCGCAGGGCGCAGCAGGTGTTGGAGACCAGGTCCTTGAGGGCCTCGGCCGCATTGCCGCTGCGGGCTTCCTGGATAAACTTCATGCCACCCGATACCAGCAGCATGGTGCCGATGACGATGACCGTGGAGGGGTCGCGCTGCGGCTCGGGCACGGCGAGCACGTCGATGTAGAGTGAGACCAGCGCGAGCGCGGCGAGGATGCCGGCGAAGGGATCGATGAACGCGTCGGCGATGCGGCGGGCGAGGGTTTTGGTCGGCGCCTCGATGGTGTTGGGCCCGGTGGCGTCTAGGCGCTCGGCAGCGTGCTCGGCCGTGAGCCCGTCAGCCGTGGCGTCGAGCAGCACGAGGGCGTCACCGGCGCTATGGGTGGCGGCGAATATAGTGTTCTTGGCAAGGCCGGTGTGAGCTGCGGGGCGCGCCGTGCGGCGGCGCTTGGAGATGGCTTCGAGTACCGTGGCGGTTTTGAGCATCAGCATAGGGTCCTCCTTGTTGAAGGGAGTTAGCGTACGTGTCGTATTTGCTTCAAAAAACCTAGATGTCGCTCACGTCAAGCTCACGAACCACCACAAAGGGGGCAGGCACCTTTGTGGGGGGGTTGACGATCTGCCGGTGGCGTTTATGCGTGTGCGGAGTCCTCGCGGCGTGCCGAGGGCGACATGCAGGTTTTTCGACTAGGACTGCCTTCCATGGCACACCTCCTAAAGGCTGAGCGCAGCGCGCTTTGGGTATCTCGTACCCCTTTTTAATCCGCCCGTATTCTTGATGAGGGGTTTGACATGTCAACCCCATTGTTCGGAAAACCATTCCCTCTGACAAAGCCTTTACAGAATGCCGTGGCCCCAAAGCGCGCCCGCATCGACGCTTCGCCTGCGCTAAACTGAAAGGCACGTACGCGATTACGAGAGGAGCCCGCATGGAGGCTTACAAGCAAGAGTTCATCAAGTTTATGGTTGAGTCCGACGTTCTTAAGTTCGGCAGCTTTACGCTCAAGAGCGGCCGTCAGTCCCCGTTCTTTATGAACGCCGGCGCTTACGTGACGGGCTATCAGCTCAAGAAGCTGGGCGAGTATTACGCCCAGGCCATCCACGATAACTTTGGCGACGACTTTGATGTGCTGTTTGGACCGGCCTACAAGGGTATTCCGCTGGCCGTCGTGACCGCAATTGCCTACCACGAGCTGTACGGCAAGGAGGTCAAGTACTGCTGCGACCGCAAGGAGGCCAAGGACCACGGCGCCGACAAGGGCAACCTGCTGGGCTATGAGCCCCAGGACGGCGATCGCGTGGTCATGGTCGAGGATGTCACCACCAGCGGCAAGTCCATCGACGAGACTATCCCAAGGTTAAGGCTGCTGCCGACGTCGAAATCAAGGGCCTCATTGTGTCTCTCAACCGTATGGAGGTCGGCAAGGGCGGCGTGACCACCGCGCAGAAGGAGATCGAGGCCAAGTACGGTTTCCCCGTCGCGAGCATCGTTTCCATGGCCGAGGTCGTCGAGACCCTCTACAACCACGAGATCGATGGCAAGGTCGTCATCGATGACGAGCTCAAGGCCGCCATCGACGCCTACTACGAGCAGTACGGAGCACGCTAGTTACGGCGTTTTACCAAACGCCGTAACCGGCCGACGCTGCGCGCCGCCCAGGACGACAATTTGTCATTCAAAAGGCGAGGCATGACCAGAAGGTCTATGCCTCGCCTTTTTCATGCCAACTTGTTCGTCCTGGACGGCGCTCGCTGTCCGTCCTCTACCTGCGTCGTTGTCTCGCTTCGGATGGGTGGTCATTGGGGACGTTCTTAAATGACTAGTCAGAAATGAGCGTGGATAATCTCCCGTTTTTGGCCCCCGTGTGGACTCAAAGTGGGAGATTATCCACGCTCGTTTTAATATGGCTGGGCTGCGGTGCCTATCTAATCGGCTCAGCGTCTTCCCTGAGAATCGAAAGATACTCTTCATACCCGTACTGTCGGTATCTCTGTCTTGACTCGTCGAGTGGACGGAGGATACCCAATTCTTCAAATGATTTGACGAGCGAGCTCGCGGTGCTCCTACCGATATCGAGTCGGGCAGCGATAAATGCGGTGTCGAGGATGGGATGCTCTTCAAGAAGGCTCAGCAGCCTTTGTCCGTTTGCGGCAGTCCTTCCGAGATTTTCGGTAATAGCTGCCGTCGAACGGTTGTGGAGATCAACAAGACTCTTTAAAGACCCTACCGAGTCCTTCGCACTCTCAAGAAGACTGGCGCAGAAAAACTCTATCCATTCCTCGTAAGTTCCTCGTTCCCTTACGGATGTGAGTTGTCGGTAGTACTCGCTTCGATTTTTCTTGAACTGGAACGATGGATAGAACAAGCAAGAATGAAGAACGCCATCATTGATGAGCATAAGTGTAATGAGAAGCCTGCCCAGGCGACCGTTTCCGTCTAGGAATGGATGGGCAGTTTCAAATTGGTAATGGACGAGCGCCGCCCGCACGATCGGATCCATTTCGACTTGAGGCTCATTGATAAATCGTTCGAGGTCCTGGAGCGTGTTGCTCAAATCTTCAATGTTTGGAGGGACGAACGATGCAGTTGCAATGGTGCAGCCTGAAGGGCCAATCCAGTTTTGTGAGGAGCGCAGCTCGCCTGGATTCTTCTCCGTTCCGCGCACTCCGTCCAGCAGGACCGCATGAACCTGCCTGAGAAGCCTCGTACACAAGGGCATCTTTTTGAGCAGTTCTACGCCGCGGTCGACAGCACGGACATAATTCACGACATCTGCGACATCTTTATGATGGAGTTGGGTTTGCGATGGACTAAGTAGGTCGTCAAACGTACACTGGGTTCCCTCAATTTGCGAAGAAAGGAGTGCTTCTTTGCGCACATACATTGTCAGATACATGTCGGCGTTGGGAACAAAGTAGAGCATGCCTTCAAGCTCTCCAAGCTTTCGTGAGCATGTGGAAAGCGTGCGATAGGTTTCCTCAGTGAGGTTTAGCTGCCTCAATGATTGCAAGGGCGTTGGCAAAAACGAATAGTAAGCCAATTTCCCCGATAGATTATTGCGGAGCGTTCCCTGGCCGTTCTCCTCGATTTGCATCGCGCCCTCCATATCTTTAGTGCCGGAAACTCGCTATTAGGCTAATCATATCAATTCTAATAACGAGTTTATGGCGAAAATAGTTATTAGAGTCGATTTGAATAATCTAATGACGAGAAGTCGTTATTGCTTTGGTGCAAGGTGGTCGAGTGGTCCCTCGGGCGCAGAGGAAAACGGAGCATTCAACACGAGCGTGGATAATCTCCCGGTTTTGGCCTGTGTGCGGGCTCAAAGTGGGAGATTATCCACGCTCGTTAGATATGCGTCCGAAAATCCACGCTCGTCGCTACTTAAGCCCCGGGAGGCGGGTGTAGGGAAACGAGTGCTCCAGGAATTCGGAGCAGCGGGCGTAGTCTTTGGCGAAGTAGCTGCTGTAGAGCGAATCGAGCACGTATTGCACGGCGATGTGGCTGGCGAACTGCGTGATGCGATGCGTCATACTCTCGTGGTCACTCACCGTGAGGTAGGCGGCAAAGCCAGGGTGAATGCGAGCGCAATAAGGCGTGCCGATGACGATGACCGGGACATGCCGGCTGCTGAGAATCGGCAAGATGTCCTTGAGGTTGGGGGCAAGGCCGCTGTAGGAGATGACGATTGCCGCATGGTCGGGACCCGAGGCGAGCGCCGTACGCACTGGCCTCAGCGCCGTCGTGGCACGTTGCGCTTTTGCCGGCGGAGAGCAGGCGGTCGCGGAACATTCCTGCTGGATAGAGGTTGTGCGAGCCCGTGTAGATGTCGACCTGTCGGGCGTTTGCGATGAGCTTGGCGGCGTGGTCGAGCTGCGTGGGGTCGAGCAGCTCCTGCGTTTCGGCCAGCGTGGTCTGGTAGAGCCTTCCATGCGCTCCATAACCTGCGCAGGGGTGGACGTAGCGTCGAAGGGAAAGTTGATGTCCACGTCTCGCCGGTTTCCCGCCTCGGTTGCCAGGCGGATGAGCTCGACCTTGAGGTCCTTAAAGCCCTCGAGGCCGAGCTTTTTGCAAAAACGGTGCACGCTCGCGACCGAAACGTTGGTGCGTGCGGCAAATTCCTTAATGGAAAGCCCGCGGATGTCCTCGCCCATGGCAAGGGCCGAGATGCCGAGCTGTTGCTCGGTGGGGGTGAGGCCCTGCGCTCGGTGATCTTGCGTTTGATATCCATCCGAACTCTCACACTCGGCAAACCTGCCAAAAAGGGACAGGTTTATTTTGGCACGTTTCGGTCGGTATCAGGAAGTGTCAGGGGCGGGGCGGCGGCGGTCTGTGGGCGCGAAAAGAAGTGTCGGGTTTGGCGTGCCCGCTTCTGCCCGTCCCGTGCGCAGGCGATACTCAGCTTATCGACCGCGATGCAAAGGAGATACTCATCCCACGAGCACTACCGGGAAGGGCTTGCGATTCGAGCCCTCGCCTTAGCAATTTGATCATTTGGCACTATAATCACCATAGGCATGCGCATAACGTTGCGCTTAATCAAGAGGAGAAAACATATGGGTCTGTTTGACATGTTTAAGAAGAAGGCTGAGCCCGCGGCAGCTGCTGCTCCGGCCTCCATCTCTGCTTCTGCTGGCGCCGACGTGCTGTGCTCGCCTGTCAAGGGCAAGGTCATCAAGATGGCCGACGTGCCCGATCCCGTCTTTGGTGGCGAGGTTCTGGGCAAGGGTTGCGCTGTGTGGCCCGAGGACGACCTGGTCTACGCTCCCTGCGACGGCAAGGTGACCGTCACCATGGGTCACGCCGTGGGCCTGCAGTCCGATAGCGGCATCGAGGTTCTGGTGCACGTTGGCGTCGATACCGTCAACATGAACGGTGATGGCTTCGAGGGCTTCGTCAAGGCCGACGACGTTGTCAAAGCTGGTCAGCCCATACTCAAGATCGACCGCGCCAAGATCGCTGCCGCCGGTTACAAGGACTGCGTCGTCGTGGCCGTGTCCAACACCGCCGAGTTCGCTGACGTCGAGCTCGCCGTCGAGGCCGAGTCTGCCGTCGCCGCCGGTGACGCCATCGTTAAGGTCGTCCGCAAGTAGTCTGCGGCATCCAGAAGATGCGCAAGGGTGGTCGGGTTGTCCGGCCACCCTTTTTTAATAGGCTAAACAGGTGCATTTTATTGCAAGGGGCTTGCTTTACGGGCCATTCGTTCGTCAAATTGAGCCGCCTGCGCTTTTGCGACGCAGGGGGTTGGGCCGGGCCGCTAATATGGACTTGCTGTTACGACGTGCGCTGCGCAGGGAACGCGGCGCCGCTTGTTTGGAGGAATGTCATGAAAAAGAAGCTGCTGCTTGCGCCCTGATGGCTGCCCTGGTCGCGTGCGTGGTTTTGCTTTCCGGCTGCGGAGGGCCTTCGGTGGAAGAGCTCATCACCAACGACCTTACGAGCCAGTTTGACGAGATCAAGAACGGCGGCGATGATTTCCTCTCCGGTCTGGAAGAGGCTTCGGGCGACGAGTTTGAGCAACTGGGCATCGATCCCAAGGAGTACGCCAAGAGCTATCTCGAGGGCTTTGATTACAAGATCGGCGATGTGACGGTCGATGAGGACAAGGGCACTGCGACCGCCGAGGTTACCATCACCTGCAAGTCCATGAATAAGATCGTCGAAGATTTCGCCACCCAGTATCAGGAGAAGGTCGCCGCGCTTGATACGATGCCTTCCGAGGACGACCTGTACAAGATGGCCGGCCAGGTCATGGTCGACGTGACCAAGGCTGCTAAGACCAAGGATACCACGGTCACCTTCAAGTACACCGCCAATGACGACGGCGAGTGGTCTGCTGACGATTCCGCAACCAACGAGATGATGAATGCGATGATGAACTAGTTTGTTACGCGGTTTTGCCAAACCGCGTAACGGCTCGACGCTGCAAGCCCGCCAGAGCGGCAATCTGCCTTTCAACTTCGGCGGCATGACCAGAAGGTCAATGCCGCCTTGTTTCAAGGCACCTTGCTCGCTCTGGCGGGCTTTCGCTGTCGTTGCCAAAACAACGGCGTTCCCTTGGCTGGCTTAAAGTGGCACTTGTGCCTGTGGCGTTGCCATCGCTGCCGAAGGTGGCAGTTGGGAGGTTCCTTTTCTGCCGGTAGTTGGAGACACTCCTTTGGTGCAGGGGGCAGCTAAAAGAGTCCCGTCCCACATTAGCTACCCGTGGGAGGATGAGCGGTTACTCGCCCAGCACCAGCGCCGTGAGCTCTGCCTGGCTATCCACCACGTAGTCGGCGCCGGCGGCTTCCAGCTCTGCGCGGCCGCGGAAGCCCCAGCTGACGCCCGCGCTCTTAAGGCCGGCGTTGTGGCCGGTCAGGATATCGACATTGGAATCGCCCACATAGAGCGTGGTTGCCGGATCGGCGCCCAGCTCCTCCATCACATGCAGCGTGACGGGTGCTTCGGGCTTGGGCGGAAACGCATCGACACGGCCCTGTACCAGCGCAAAGCGTTCGGAACCAAAATACTTCTCGATAAGCGGAGCCGCCGAGACGTGGTCCTTGTTGGTGAGCACGGCAAGCTGCACACCTGCGCGCGCAGGCGGTCGAGCATCTCGACTGTGCCGGCATAGGGGGCGGTGTGGTCCTCCTTGTGCTCGCCGTAGTAAGCCCTAAACTCGGCGAGCGTCTGCTCAAACATACGCCGTCGCCCGCATACTCGGCAGGCATAAAGCGCTCAACCAGCTTGAGCATGCCATTTCCCACCTTGTAGCGGTACTCGTCAACGGCAAACGTGGGCCAGCCGTGCGTCTCGCAGGTATGGTTGCCGGCGGCCGCCAGGTCCTCGAGCGTGTTGAGGATGGTTCCGTCCAGGTCAAAGATCACATGGGAAAAAGCTGCCATAGGTACGCTCCCATCAAGATGACTCATCAAAACGGCACCCATGATAGCGCGTGCCGTTCCAGTCGGGCATGAGCGGGCCAAATGTCCCCCGTGGGACTGAGGGGGCCAAAAGTCCCCGTTAAAACGCTTAAATGGCCTCTAACAGGTACATTTGGCCCCTCAGCCCCACGGGGGACACTCGGCCCGCTCAATCTTGCGCACGGGGCTTATCGGCCTGTTCAACCCTGCGGGGAATGCCGCCTGCCAGATGCAAACGACCGGTCACGGGTTGTTACGAGTGCCGTGTCCATACTTCCTTAACACATAAGATAAGCTGATAACTGCATATTCAATCCGATTTACCCAGCTAAAGTGTTCTCATTACGCATATTGTTGGTGGGTAGTTCGGGCTCCGTGTGGAGGGGAGAACGTATGAGGTTACCGGCTTTTGCTAAGAAGGCGTTTAGGGGGGGGCATAGTCGCGGCGCTTGTGCTTGCCATGCCCGCGCCCGCGCTCGCCTGCACGCAGGTTTACATCGGTAAGAACCAGACAACGACGGGCGATGCCTATGTCGGCCGCGCCGAGGACTATTCACCTCGCTACTGCAAGACCTTTGGCGTGCAGCAGCCGATCGACAACCCTGTCTTCCGTTCTTTCGAGAACGATTCTGTGCCGGGGACCGGCTTTGAGTACACCTATCAGGGTCGCTCGTATCGTTACACCTATGTTCGTGACAATCCCGATGAGTGGGATGCCCAGGACGACGAGGCAGCGTCCCGCGTGTATTCCGAGGCCGGCACCAACGAGCGCGGCGTCTCCGTTTCCGCGACGCTCACAACGGATTACAACGACGGAATCGATGCTATCGACCCTCGTGTCGACACGGGCATCGGCGAGTATAACCTGGCCGACTACCTGTTGAGCGTTTCGTCCACGGCGCGCGACGGCGTGGAGAAGCTCGGCGCCATCATCGATCAGTATGGCTCTCAGGACTGCAACCAGATCGTCATTGCCGACAATACCGAGACCTGGATTTTCGCTCAGCTTTCGGGCCATCAGTGGATTGCCGTCAAGATGGGCGACGACGTGGCGTCCGTTAATCCTAACATCGGCGGCCTGCAGTATAAGGTCGATCTTGACGATGCGAGTCAGTGCCTGCACTCGGCCGATGTCGTGACGCTGCCCGAGTCCAACGGCGTTCTCGTAACCTATGACGACGGCACGCCGAACATCTTCAAGACGTATGGCAAGGAGAATTCGGGTTCGTCGCAGATACGCGCCTGGCCCAGGGACGTGCTTACTTCGGTGCTGCCCTTGCGCCTCAGACGGACTATACCGTTGATGAACAGGGTCGCGTCACCTCGCTCATCGACCCGCAGCTGACGTTTACGCCGGGCATCAAATCCGATACGTTCACGGCGTTGCGTTCCCTCGCTGCCCGCGGTGAGCAGGATGACAGCCTCAACGCCAATCTCAACAGTGCCCTGTATGCCATCGGCAACAACAGGACGACCGAGGGCAATATCTTCCAGATTCGGTCCGGCCTTTCCAGTGATATCGCCACGATTCAGTGGGAAGCGCTTTCGCGTTGCGAGTTCAGCGTGTACCTGCCCAGCTACTCTGCGCTGTTGACGGAAGTTCCGGCTGACTACTTCCCGGCGTGGAACACGGTGGACGGCACTTATACAGGACGCAAGGACGACGTTGCGCAGGCTTTGGTCGAAAAGGACGGCAAGAACCTCGACTACGTCTTCATGGACATCAACACGCTCGCCTACAACAACCGTGCCTCGATGGGTGAGAACGTGCGCGCCTACCTCGATGTCCTTCAGAAGCAGGTTATCGCCCAGCAGGACGTTGTTGACGGGTTGATGCAGGCGACCCCTGCCGATCAGCGCACGGACCTTGCCAACAAGGCGTTTGCCGCAGTGAGCGAACAGGTCTACAACAAGGCGGCCAAGCTTCTCGATGAGATGCGCGCTATGTGAATGCGGGAGATACCTCGAGTGCGTTTATGCCGAGCGACTATGACGCCGAGAATGGAACCTCCCGGACCCCGATTATGTACGCGTCCGCTTTTGTTGCTCCCAGCATCACGGCTCAGCCGCAGTCGGTAACGTGTGCTCAGGGCGCTGAGGCCAAGCTGAGCGTTGCTGCGACGGTTGATGACAGCGTGGATGGCTCGGATGCCCAGCTTACCTACCAGTGGTTCGTCAAGGGCGAGGACGGTAACTTCTCTGCCATCGACGGGGCGACGGCGGCTGAGTACGTCGCCGCGACGACCGAGGTCGGTTCAAAGGTGTATCGCGTTGAGGTGACGAGTGCTGCCGGGCTGGTTTCCACGTCCGATGAAGCGACGGTGACCGTGACGCAGGCTGCGCAGGAGGAGCCTGGGCAGAAGCCCGGTCAGAAGACGGATGTGAAGACGGACGTCAAGACCGATACCGCCAAGAAGGCGACCAAGGGAGGGCTTGCCAAGACCGGTGATTCGTCTGTGGTGACCGTGGCGCTTCTGACGGTGGCTGGAGTTCTGGCCGTTATGGGGGCCGTGCTTATCCGCAAGCGTGCGAATTAACCGGAGCGGGTCATAAACGACAGCCCTAACTAAAAACGGTCCCGTACGAGTAATCGTGCGGGACCGTTTGCTTGAGCTAAAGCAAAATGAGCGGGCCAAAAAGCCCCGTGGGACTGAGGGGGCCAAAAGTCCCTGTTAAAACGCTTAAATGGCTTCTAACAGGTACATTTGGCCCCCTCAGCCCCACGGGGGACATTCGGCCCGCTCAATCTTGCGGGCGGGCTTGGTTCGTTAGCGGCCTAGTGGCGATATGGGTTGCCTATAGGTGGTCATCCGGGAGCATATGGCTCGGGTATGGCGGTTTTTTGTGTAGCGCATTGACCGATTTACCTGCGGTAACGTACACTTCCTCCGATTAAAAATAGAAGCCGGAGCACGGGTGCGCGCGAGCGCATAAAGGGGAATCGGGTGAGAATCCCGAGCAAGGCGGTTACTGTATGCGGGCGCGCCCGCGAGTCAGATTACCTGCCCGCGCTCTTCTCGAAACCGAGGGCCTCTCTGTTTGCCGCTGGATTCCGGTCTACAAGGGGTGCTGCTGAGCGTGCGTTTTGCTGCCGATAGGGTGGCTGACGTGCGCCTTTGTGCTGCCGGGGTATCGCCTGTCCCGCCTTCTTCGCCATGGCTCTATTGCAGGTTCGCGAAAGAAGGAGAATGGGTGACGCGAAACAACATTATGCTCAAGCGCCTGGGAGCCGCTGCTTTCTCGGCGCTGCTCGTCTGGTCGATGCCGGGTACGTCGGCATTTGCCGAGGGCGTGGCAGAGGTCGCTGTGCAGGCGCAGGCCCAGGCCTCGCAGCAGGCGGATACTGCCGAGAATGCCGACGAGTCGAGTTTCACTGCGGACGAGCAGACGGGTGCTGAAGGCGCCGAGGCATCGGCGGACGAGGCGAGCTCCGAGGCCGCTCCGTCTGCCGATGAGAGCCTTGCTGCCGCGGCGGACATCGACGACGAGGATGCCGATGCTCAGCAGGCACGCGGCGCGCGCGTCATCAAGGCCGGCGAGACCGTGATGGTCTCTTTTGCCGATGAGCTGCCCACCACCATCGAGGCCGGGGCTGTCGTGAAGCTCGCGGCGAATATCAGCCTTGAGGCTGGCCAACAGATCGAGACCGTGGCCGGTACGCTCGATGGCCAGGGCCACAGCATCGTGCTCAACGGCAAGGCGCTGGCGAAGAGCGTGGCTGGTACGGTACAGAATCTGGGCGTGACGGGTTCGATGACGATTTCTGGCACCGACGGTCCTATCGCCACCACATGCTCGGGTACCGTGCAAATGTGCTGGTCGACGGCAAGCCCCTCTGACGACAATTGGACTTTCGCTGACGCTGCCGGTCTTGTAGGCAAGCTCGATGGCGGTTCGGTGCTCAACTCGTATTACGCCGCAGCCTCAGCGGCATGCCCTTTGGCGGTTACGGCCTCGTTGCCTGGTATCAGTCTGGCACCGTGACCAACAATCTGTTCACTGCGGGCGATCAGGCGTGCGGCTACAAGGTCGATTCTTCCTTTGGCAGCAAAATCTCTGTCGACGACCTCAAGACCCAGGCCTCGGTCGATAAGCTCAACACCGATGCCCCTGCCACCGGCTTTACCTGGTCTGCGCAGGGCGGTTTGCCTGTGCTGATCTCGGGCGGCGCTGCGGTCGTCGTGAACAAGGATGCCCTCAAGGCTGCGATTGACGATGCCAACGCCAAGATCGAGAACGACTACACGGCCGAGAGCTGGTCGAAGCTCGCTGAGGCCCTTGTGAGCGCTCAAGACGTCTACGCCAACGATGACGCCAAGCAGGCCGAGGTCAACGCCGCAACCAAGACGCTCACCGATGCTATTGCCGCGCTCGAGAAGCCCAAGCCCACCGAGCCCGTGGCTCAGCCGCAGAACGTAGTGCACCTGAGCTCGCAGAGCGACCTCGAAAACAAGTTCAAGCCCGCCGACGCCGACGCCGACGCCTATTACGTTCTCGACAACGACATTACCATCGATGACGAGTACTTCTTTGCTCCCATGGGCATACTTGCGGGCACACTCGACGGCCAGGGCCACACCATCACCTTCGCCAACGGCGGTGGCGTGAAGTCGCTCATGGGCGGCGTTGCCTCCACGGGCGTGGTGCAGAACATCTCGTTTGCCGGCAAACTGAAGCAAGCGACGGACGGCAAGGCGTTCGGCCCCCTGGGCAACAGTGTGCAGGGCGCCGTGCTCAACTGCTCCACGAGCGTGACCGGCAAGGGCGTTGCGGGCTTTGCGCGCACGCTCGACGGCGGCATCGTGTCCAACTGCGTGTCAACCTCCGAGGGCACGGCGGGCGCGCTGTTCGCGACCTACAACGCGGGCCAGCTCGTCAACACCTACTGGGGCGCATTCCTCACCAACAAGATGGACGCCCCCGCCTCGGCGCTCGTCAACGCCTATGCCGTCGACCCGGCCGACATGGCCACCGACGCCTTCGCCGACCTCATCAACGCTAACTGCGGCGCCAACGGCAGCAGCTGGGGTATCGATAAAAATGGCACGCCGGTCTTTGGCTCGGGCAACAGCTACCAGGCGCCCGAGGATACCACGCCCGACGACACCTACACCGTGAGCTTCACGGCCAACGACGGCACCAGCCAGGCGGTTGCCGACCATATGCTCGAGGTTTCGCCCGACGCTGTGAACGCCTACCGCAAACTTGGCGTTTTTGCGCTTAAGGGCGTGCCGGCCACGAGCACCGTCACCTGGGGCACCGACGATGCCAACCGCGGAAACATCGGTATCAACGAGTCCACGGGCGAGCTTTACATCTACGACAACGCCACCGGCACGGTGACCGCCACCGAGCATAAGGCCAATGGTTCCGAGCAGACCGTGGCCACCATCAAGATCAAGGCCAAGGCCAAACAGTTCGATGACTTTGAGCTGTGGTATCGTGCCTCCGACGGCACCGTGAGCGACGTGACCGATGGTGCGGCTACCGTCCAGGGCTCTGAGGTGCGCAACCTCGAGGTGCGCGTGCATTACGTCGACGCCGATAAGGACGAGTACGTGCCCGTTTCGTTCAGCCGCTTCCACTTTGCCTCGAGCGATCCTACGACCATCTACAGCAACGACTACTCGGCCTGCTTTTACTTCAAGCATGCCGGCAGTGCCACGATCACCGTTACCCCGCGCGACGTCGCATCTGCGGCGCTGGCTCCAAGAGCGTGACGCTGACGTCAGAAGCCGTGGCCGCCACGTCCATCTCGATGGGCTATAACGAGGACGGCGCCACCGTCTACCTGCAGGGCCGCAACCCGCTCTCCGAGCGCGGCGCGTTTTTGACCGATCACGCACGCCCGGTGGTGGCGCCCGACAACGCCACCAACCGCGACAACTTTACCGTGACGAGCAGCGATCCTGCCGTGGCGGCCTACGCCACGCGGGCGAGATCGGCTACACGGCGTACAAGGCTGGCACCACCACGTTTACCGCGACGCTGCCCGACACGGACGCCGACGGCAAGGTCATCAGCGCGTCGTGCGACGTGACTTATGCTTACCAAAATCCGCTTGCGAGCGTGACGGCCGGCACGGACAGCCTCTACCTCAAGGCCGGCTCGGCGCAAAAGCTCGACCTGACCTTTACCGGTAAAAACGACGCGGACGGCTGGAGCGTGACCGAGCCCGGCCTCACCTGGACGTCAAGACGCTCGACGGCAAGGACGCCTCGGGTATCGTGGGCATCGACCGCATCGAGAAGGGCGCCTGGAAGCACGTCGACGGCCGCTCCCGATGACG
>ENA-OQIO01000580-OQIO01000580.1-human-gut-metagenome-genome-assembly--contig:-NODE-580-length-19303-cov-1.569566_pt1 | contig 19303 bp, 24 predicted proteins | sample MGYA00242573_ERZ504737 | MGnify/ENA primary metagenome ERZ504737 (study PRJEB26092, sample SAMD00036203) | human gut metagenome | host: Homo sapiens | study: EMG produced TPA metagenomics assembly of...
TCGGCAACTCGCCCGATCCGCTCGACTCGATCGCCCAGTTCGGCGCCGACGGCATGCGCGTGGCGATGCTGCTCTCGTCCTCGGCGGGCAACGACGTGATGTTCGACGAGGCGCTCTGCGAACAGGGACGCAATTTCGGCAACAAGATATGGAACGCCTACCGGCTGGTCAACGGCTGGACGGTCGATCCGGCCCTCGCGCAAGGCGAAAACAACCGTCTGGCGATCGAATGGTTCCGGCAAACGCTCGCCAAGACGCTGCGTCAGGTCGAATCGGACTTCGCCTCCTATCGTATCTCGGAAGCCTTCATGAATCTGTATAAACTCTTCTGGGACGACTTCAGCGGCTGGTACCTCGAAATGATCAAACCGGCCTACCAATGCCCGATCGACCGGCCGACACTGGAAGCCACGTGCGGTTTCTTCGACGACCTGCTGCGTCTGCTACACCCCTTCATGCCGTTCGTCACCGAAGAGATCTGGCAGGACCTGGCACCCCGCAAGGCAGGCGAGTCGATCATGGTCCAGCGCATGCCCGAAGCACGGGAGATAGACGAGGCGCTGCTGGGCCGGTTCGAACTGACGAAAGAGGTCGTAACGGCCGTCCGCAACGTCCGCAAGCAGAAAAACATTCCGCAGAAAGACCCCCTGACGCTCCGGGTGATCGCCGACGAGAACTACCCGGCGGAATACGCTCCCGTCCTGCAGAAAATGGGCAACCTCTCGCAGATCGAAACCACCCGGGAGAAAGATCCTTCGGCCGTCGGATTCCTCGTAAAGACCACGCAATACTTCGTACCGATGGAGGCATGATCGACATCGAGGCCGAACGCAAAAAACTCGCAGGCGAACTGGAATACCTCGAAGGATTCCTCGCCAGCGTGCAAAAAAAGCTCTCGAACGAAAGATTCGTTTCGTCGGCTCCCGAGAAAGTCGTGGCCAACGAACGGACCAAACAGGCCGACGCCGAAGCCAAGATCGCCGCGCTTCGGGAACAACTGGCGGCCTTGAAATAACTCATCACGAAACATTCAACTCCTCTCTCCGGCTTACAACAGCAGAGAGAGGAGTTTATACCCGACTATGCCGGAAATCACCATCTATACCGACGGCTCGGCCCTGGGCAATCCCGGTCCGGGTGGTTACGGAGCGGTCCTGATATCGGGACGGTTCCGCAAGGAGGTGTCGCAGGGTTACCGCCTGACGACCAACAACCGCATGGAGCTGCTGGCCGTCTGCGTAGCCCTCGAAATGCTGAAATTCGAAGGCAGCGACGTGAGATCTACTCCGATTCGAAATACGTGGTCGATGCCGTGGAGAAACGCTGGGTATTCGGCTGGGAGAAGAAAGGGTTCGCCGGCAAGAAGAACCCCGATCTATGGTCCCGCTTCCTGCGCTCCTACCGCCGTCACAAGGTCCGTTTCGTCTGGGTCAAGGGTCATGCCGATACGGTCGAAAACAACCGCTGCGACCAACTGGCCGTAGCCGCAGCCAACGACAGGGCGCACCTGCTGGAAGATACCGGGTATGTTCCGGGCAGTGGAGAGTAAGCCATATAAAGAGAATAAAAAGCCCCGAAACACGACGAAATGTCCCGAGACTTTTTAAAAAACTATCCGGTCACACGGCCGCCCGAACTCGGGACGGCATTGCCCTACTCACCTCCTGCTCCTATCTCTACTTAACTTACTTCCGCACGTAAGCTCGCTCGATTTCGGCAATATAGACCTCGTGATAATCGTGCTGGGGATACCATTTCGTATCGCAACTGCGATCGACGAACTTCGGCCGGATTCTTCCGACATAGAGCTTGCGGCATTGCAGGATCAGGCGTGCTTCGGCCGGCGCGGGCACTCCGTCGTCCGTACAGGCGACCGTCAGTCCGGCATTGCGGATCTTATCCTCCGTACGGCCGGTACGACTGCCGCAGTATTCGAGAGCCGCACGATATTCGGGCGAGAAAAACGAGAGGGTCGCCCTCTCCTCCCGATCGACGAACTCCCGCGTATAACGCTGCGGACGTATCACGAACTGCGCCACGGGGCGTCCCCAGATGAACCCGATCAAACCCCAACTGGCGGTCATCGTATTGCAACTTTCTCTGTTCCCGGCCGTGACGAGCATCCACTCCCGGCCGATGGCCCGGATAAAATTATCGGTAATTTCAGCCGGATCGATCTGTTTGAAATTTTCCATGGTCTATTGTTCCTTTTTATGACTCTATCCTGTTACAAAAATAACATTCTTTCCCCAAAATCGGACAACCGGATTGCATATCCTGATTAAATTGCTATATTTGCCCCTACTTTACTCCGAAACAATAACCGATCCGGAATTTATGTTCAAAACATACATGCGGCTGCTGGGATTCGTCAGCCCGATCTCCAAATACGCCGTCCCCTACTTCTTTTACGCGCTGCTGTACGCCCTGTTCAACACGCTCACCTACGCCATGATCCTCCCGATCATGAACACGCTGTTCGACGACAAGAACTCCTACGTTTTCCAACCCGTTTACGACTTTCCCATGCACGGGCTCTCGTTCTCGGACATCGACGCCTCGCAGATGTTGAGCTACGTCTATACGCAACTGTTCGGGACGAATTTCACGATGTCGAAAATGCTCCTCCTGCTCGCCTGCGGTACGATCGTAATGAACCTGTTGAGCAATTTCTTCCGCTACATGAGCGCCTGGACGGTCGAAAACATGCGTGTCAGGTCGCTGCAACGCATGCGCAACGATCTGTTCAACAAAATCATGGGGATGAACGCCGGATATTTCAGCGATCAGCGCAAGGGCGATCTCATGTCGCGCATCACACAGGACGTCATGGTGGTCCAGTACTGCATCACCAATACGCTGCAAGTCGCCTTCCGCGATCCGCTGCTTATTATCGGTTACGTGATCTACATGCTCCTCGTATCGTGGCAGTTGTCCCTGTTCGCCATCCTGTTCCTGCCCGTAGTGGCGCTCATCATCGGACGGATCGTCAAAAAACTGCGCCACCCGGCCCTCAAAGGGCAGGAACGCATGGGCGACATGGTAAGCGTGCTCGACGAATCGCTTTCGGGCATCAAGGTCATCAAAAGCTACAACGCCACCGACTATATCCGCCGCAAGTTCTCCGAGTTCAACGCCGAATTTTCGCGCCTGATGCTCTCGATGGCCCGCCGCCAGCAACTAGCCTCGCCGATGAGCGAATTCCTCGGCCTGACGGCCGTCGCGGTACTGATCGTCTTCGGCGGTTCGCTCGTCATGAACGGATCGCTTTCGGCCGGCGGATTCGTCGGCTTCATCGCCGTATTCTCGCAGATCACCCGCCCCGTGCGCTCGTTCATCGACCAGTTCGCCAACATCAATCAGGGTATCGCCGCAGGCGAGCGCATCTTCGACGTGCTCGATTCCGAACCGGAAATCCAGGACAAGCCCGACGCCAAGACGTTGGACGGCCTGCACGAGAAGATCGAATTCCGCAATGTACACTTCTCCTACGACGGCAGCCGGGAGGTGATCGACGGCATCTCGTTCGACATCCGGCGAGGAGAAACAGTGGCTCTGGTCGGTCCTTCGGGCGGCGGCAAATCGACCCTCAGCGAGCTGATCCCCGCTTCTACGACACTACGGGCGGCGACATCCTGATCGACGGGGTTTCGATCCGCGACTACACGCAGGAGAGCCTGCGTGCCCACATGAGCATCGTTGCGCAAGATACCGTGCTGTTCAACGACACCATCGAAAACAACATCGCCATGGGACGCCGGGGAGCGACGCACGAAGAGATCGTCGCTGCGGCCAAAATCGCCAACGCCCACGACTTCATCATGGAGTGTCCGTCGGGCTACGACACCAACATCGGCGACCGGGGCGCCAAACTCTCGGGCGGTCAGCGCCAGCGCCTGAGCATCGCCCGAGCCGTACTCAAGAATCCCGAAATCCTGATCCTCGACGAAGCGACTTCGGCCCTCGACACCGAGAGCGAAAAACTTGTGCAGGACGCCCTTAACTCCCTGTTGCAAGGCCGCACATCGATCGTGATCGCCCACCGCCTCTCGACCATCCACAACGCCGACAAAATCATCGTCATCGAACGGGGTCGGATCGCGGAACAGGGCACACACTCGGAGTTGATGGCCAAAAACGGCATCTACGCCAAGTTGATCGAGATGCAGAGCTTCGACTAAAAGCCGATTCCCATGACCGAAAAGGAGAAAATGCAGGCCGGGGAGTGGTTTTCCCCAAATGACGAGGAACTCGTACGCGATCGTGCCAGGGCCCGCCACCTCACCCATCGGCTCAACGTCGCGCTCAAAGACAAGGACGCGACCTATCTGGCAACGCTCCGGGAACTCTGTCCGAGGGTCGAAGCCATGATCCGCGCCCCTTTCCACTGCGATTACGGATACAATATCTCCATCGGCAAAGGGTCCTACGTCAATTTCAACTGCGTTTTTCTCGACCTCGGGCCGATTCGCCTGGGACAACGCTGCCTGATAGGTCCCGGCGTACAACTTCTGACGGCCGTGCATCCGATGAACGCTGCGGAACGGGCTACGGGCAAAGAAAAGGGAGCGGGCATCGAAATCGGCGACGACTGCTGGCTGGGCGGCGGCGTGATCGTCTGTCCGGGCGTAAGATAGGCTGCCGCTGCGTCATCGGCGCCGGCAGCGTGGTCACGCATGACATTCCCGACGATTCGGTCGCTGCCGGCAACCCGGCCCGCGTTATCCGCACCGCAACCGACGAATAAATCCACTACTTCCAAAAATCTTTCGAGGAAATCGTGCAACGGCTTCCTCCACAACTCGTTGCCCCTCGATAAAAAACTGTTTCCGGGGATTTATTTATTCATATTTTTTCGTAACTTTGCATGTTGGTAAAATCCGCCGCCGGCTTCCCGCACGAAACAGGCGGCACACAGCGAATTCCGGCGCTGCCGAATACGACAAAGACAGGTAACAGCTCCGCATTCGGGGCTGTCCGGCGGAATCGGGCCGGATCGGATTCTGCCAGCCCATGAAAACGACGATTGAAAACAACAGGATATGAAGTTCAAAGAATATAAAGGCCTCGATCTGCCGGGGTTGGCCGCCGACGTACTGAAAGAGTGGGACGCACAGGACACGTTCCACAAAAGCATCTCCACCCGCGAGGGTCATCCCACCTTCGTCTTTTACGAAGGACCTCCCTCAGCCAACGGCACGCCGGGCATCCATCACGTCATGGCCCGCACGATCAAGGATATCTTCTGCCGTTACAAGACGCAGCAAGGTTACCTCGTTCACCGCAAGGCCGGATGGGACACGCACGGACTGCCTGTAGAGTTAGGCGTCGAAAAGAAACTCGGCATCACCAAGGAGGACATCGGGCGCACAATCTCCATAGAGGAGTACAACCGCGCCTGCCGCGAGGCGGTGATGGAGTACACGGGCCTGTGGGAAGAACTCACGCGCAAAATGGGTTATTGGGTCAATATGGACGACCCCTACATCACTTACGACAACAAATACATCGAAACCCTCTGGTGGCTTCTGAAACAGCTCTTCGACAAGGGGCTACTCTACAAAGGTTACACCATCCAGCCTACTCGCCGGCCGCCGGCACGGGACTTTCGACCCACGAGCTGAACCAGCCGGGCTGCTACCGCGACGTGAAGGATACCACCTGCACGGCGCAGTTCAAAATCATCCGCGACGAGCGGAGCGAAAAACTCTTCGACGGAGCCGAAGGCGATCTCTACTTCCTGGCTTGGACCACCACGCCCTGGACACTGCCGTCGAATACCGCGCTGGCCGTAGGCCCCGAAATCGAATACGTGCGCGTCAAATGCCGCAATCCCTATACGGATGCCCCCCAGACTGTCATCCTGGCCAAAGAACTGCTGGGGTCGTATTTTACCCCCAAGATGGAGGCAAGTTCGAAATCTCTCCGGTCACCTACAAGGGTCCGGACTTCGAAGGCATCCGCTACGAACAGCTCATCCCCTGGGTGAAGCCTGCGGGCGATGCGTTCCGCGTCATCCTGGGCGACTACGTGACCACCTCCGACGGTACGGGTATCGTGCATATCGCCCCGACGTTCGGTGCGGACGACGACCGCGTGGCCCGCGCCGCAGGCATCGCCCCGCTGTTTATGGTCGATAAGGCGGGCAAGAATCAGCCGATGGTCGATCGCAAGGGACGGTTCTTCCTGCTCGAAGAGCTCGACCCGACCTTCATACGCGACAACGTCGATACAGCGGCCTATTCCCAATGGGCGGGCCGTTACGTGAAAAACGCCTACGACGATTCGCTCGCCGCCGACGCGCCGACGCTCGACGTCGATCTCTCAGTGATGCTCAAGGCCGAGAACAAGGTTTTCAAGATCGAAAAGCACACCCACTCCTACCCCCACTGCTGGCGTACGGACAAACCGGTGCTCTACTACCCGCTCGACTCCTGGTTCATCCGAACTACGGCGCTGCGCGACCGGATGATCGAACTCAACAAGACGATCCGCTGGAAGCCGGAATCGACCGGAACGGGACGCTTCGGCAAGTGGCTCGAAGGTCTGGTGGACTGGAACCTCTCGCGCTCGCGCTTCTGGGGCACGCCGCTGCCGATCTGGGCTACGGAGGATTACTCGGAAATGAAGTGCATCGGCTCGGTCGAAGAGCTCGTCGCCGAAATCGAAAAATCCGTCGCGGCAAGTCTGATGAAGGAGAATCCCTACAAGAACTTCAAGCCGGGCGACCTCTCCAAAGAGAACTACTCGACCGACCGGATCGACCTGCACCGTCCTTACGTGGACAATATCGTGCTGGTTTCGTCCAAAGGCGAACCGATGCGGCGCGAACCGGATCTGATCGACGTGTGGTTCGACTCGGGCGCCATGCCTTATGCCCAGCTACACTACCCCTTCGAGCACGGCGGCGACTACTTCAAGAGCGTCTATCCGGCCGATTTCATCGCCGAAGGCGTCGATCAGACGCGCGGATGGTTCTTCACGCTGCATGCCATCGCCACGATGCTCTTCGACTCGGTGGCCTTCAAGAACATCATTTCGAACGGCCTGGTGCTCGACAAGAACGGCAACAAAATGTCCAAGCGCCTAGGTAATGCCGTGGATCCCTTCGAAATACTTTCGACCTACGGCGCCGACGCGACGCGTTGGTACATGATCTCCAACTCGCAGCCCTGGGACAACCTCAAGTTCGACCGGGACGCGTGGACGAAGTGCGCCGCAAGTTCTTCGGCACGCTCTACAATACCTACTCGTTCTTCGCCCTCTACGCCAATGTGGACGGTTTTACGGGACAGGAGCCGGAAGTTCCGATGAGCGAACGCCCGGAGATCGACCGCTGGATCATCTCCCTGCTCAATACGCTGGTCCGGAACGTCACCGAATCGCTCGAGAATTACGATCCGACGCCGGCGGCCCGTATGATCCAGGAATTCGTATGCGAAAACCTGTCGACTGGTACGTGCGCCTCAACCGCAAGCGGTTCTGGGGCGGCGGTCTGACACGCGACAAACTGGCGGCCTACCAGACGCTCTACACCTGTCTGGAAACCGTTTCGATGCTCTCCGCACCGTTCGCGCCGTTCATCTCCGACCGTATCTTCCGCGATCTGAACGCCGTAAGCGGTCGCCACACGGACGAGTCGGTACATCTTTCGACCTTCCCCGTCTGCGACTCCTCGCTCATCGACGGTGAATTGGAGCAGATGATGTCTATGGCCCAACAGGTTTCGTCGATGGTACTGGCCCTGCGCCGCAAGGTGAACATCAAAGTCCGCCAGCCGCTCACGAAGATACTCATTCCGGTCCTCGACGCCGACACCGCACGCCGCATCGAAGCCGTCAAGGGGCTCATTATGAGCGAAGTGAATGTCAAGGAAATAGAACTGATCGAAAATACGACGGGACTCATCACCAAGCGCATCAAGCCCAACTTCAGACCCTCGGTCCCAAATACGGCAAACAGATGAAGCAGATCGCAGCTCTCGTAGCCGGGTTCTCACAGGATCAGATAGCCGCGATCGAAGCATCGGCGGAAACCCTGCTGGACGTGGACGGCGAAAAATCACCGTCACCCCTGCCGATTTCGAAATCACCTCGGAAGATATGCCGGGCTGGCTCGTAGCTACGGAGGGCAAGCTGACCGTAGCCCTCGATATCACGATCACCGAGACCTGCGTGCCGAAGGTATCGCCCGCGAGTTGATCAACCGTATCCAGAACATCCGCAAGGATTCGGGCTTCGAGGTGACGGACAAAATCCGTGTGGAGATCGAACAGCAGGAGTTCGTCCTTCCCGCGCTCAAATCCTTCGCCGACTACATCGCCTCGCAAACGCTGGCTGTCGAAATCGAAGGAGTGCCTTCTCCCAGCGGCGAATTCGTCGTGGAGTCGGAGGTAGATGAGCAACCGGTCCGTATCGCGGTGACCAAAATTTGACCAAAAAAGGAGAACCTGCACGTTTCCGGCAAAAAAATTTGGAAGTAACGGGAATATTGTTTAATTTAGTATAACATTATTACAAATAAAATATTGAAACTATGGCAGAAGCAGAAAAAACCCGATACAGTGACGCCGAATTGGAAGAGTTCAAACAGCTCATTCTCAAAAAACTGGAAACAGCACGTGCGGATTACGAACTCCTGCGCGCCACGATAACCCACACCGCATCGAACGATACGGAGGATACCTCGCCGACGTTCAAGGTGCTGGAGGAGGGAGCCACTACGCTCTCCAAAGAGGAGAGCGGCCGCTTGGCAGCCCATCAAATGAAATTCATCCGCAACCTCGAAATGGCACTCGTACGCATCGAGAACAAGACATACGGCATCTGCAAAACCACCGGCAAGCTGATCCCCAAGGAGCGGCTGATGAAAGTGCCTCACGCAACCGAGTGCATCGAGGCCAAAGAAGGACGGATTCACTAAAGGATTCACCCTCCGAACGAATGTTCTTTTCGTATGGCATGAAAAGACTCCGTCCGCCACGACCAGAGATAAAAATAGGAGCGTCCCCTTGAACGGACGCTCCTATTTTTATAAAAAAACATCCTGCAGACGTTATTACTGCAGGATGTTTCCCTTTCAGGATATTAACGCTTATTGATAGGAGTTTTTCTATTCATTGTCAGCGTGTGCCGCTTTACGGCGCTGCGCTTCGATTTTTTTCGTCTTCTTCCGGCCTTCCTTTGTTACGAACCGGATCATACCGTCATACCCCTGCTCTCCGTATTGTTCAACCAACTCCGCACTCGGTTGAACAATTTGGACAGTCGCCACAGCATCGGCATCGATGTCATCCAAGTAAGAGAGATCGACAATCCCCCGTCAACCATCACCAATGGACGCGTACCGTCTTGAGGCTAATAGAGAACCCAAATCCCGTATCTTTGATCCGCCAAAGTCCCGGCCATATCCTATAAGAACTTCCATTTATAAATGCGCAACCGATGCGTTTGAACTTTCGTTCCTCCGACTTTTTCGTCGTGATCTCGATCACCCCTTCCGCTCCCTTCTCGCCATAACGTTCGACCCCCTGCTCTCCTTTCAATACCGTCATCGCGTCGATTCGGGAGGGATCCAGTTGCGAAAGGCGATCGGCAGAAATTTCCTCGCCATCCAATACTATTAAACCGACCTGCTTCAGAGAACGACCGTTATCAACAACTGAAACCGAATCCGAATCCGCTCCGGTCGTATAGGTCAACGTAACGGTTTCCTCCAAAGGCTGCGCGACGTGGCAATCGATTTAGACACGGAAATCGACTTTGACACAGAAGTGCGCCCCGAGGAGGCGCCGGAAGGCTCCCTGACGACTGTCATCTTATTAGGCGTTTTGCCCGACGCATTCGACGAATAAACAGCCAAAGTCGTACGTTCTCCGGATTCATTCGTCCCAAACTCGATCACACCGTCCCGCGCCCGCTCGCCGTAACGCTCCAACAATTCGAAACCGGGTTGCAGAATCCGAACCCACAGAACCTTCCCTGCATCGATCGACTTCAAATAGTCATCATCGACCTGCCGGCCGTTGATCAACACAAGCGGTCGGGCTCCATTGAGCGGACGGATCGCAAATCCGTTTCCCGTATCCTCGATCCGATAAAAACCAGGACCTTCCTGGAAAGAGTTTCCATGCTCGAAACTACACTCCAGACGGCCGAACTGCCGGGCACCTTCGGTCGTCGTCACATAAACCACGCCATCCGCTGCCGCTTCGCCGTAACGTCCGACAGCCCATTCGTCCTTCAAGACCGACATCGATTCGATCTCCGCTTCATTCAAAGCCTTTACCTCGGCAACTGCGACTCTTCTGCCATCGAGCAGGAAGAGCATCGAACTCAAATCGTGACCGGAGACCACGAGCGAATCGTTCGGTGCGACAGCTTCGGAAATCCGCACCTTGACCTGCCCGTCCACCGAAGTATTACCGGTCTGAACCGTACCGGACGACGGTCCCTCCGCTACGGATGCGACGACAGATTCACCCGCACCGGACTTCCGGACCTCTTTTTCAGCCTGTTTCGCAGCATCACGAGTCGTCACAAGAATCGCTCCGACACGGGCGGCATCCCCGTAACGCTCGACTAATGCCGGGTTACGAAGTACATCCTCCCAAGAGAAAATCTGTATGGTTTCGATCTTGCGAGCAGGAATCTTCTCCAGATCGGTGATGGACCCCACATGCCCGTCCACAGCTACCAACGGCAGCATTCCGGGACGTACTCCCTGCACGTTCCGCAATTTCAATCCGCTCACCTTATAGGTATTTTTACCATCTACCGATCGGAAACTACCCTTCAGATAACGCATCGGATTGTTGTATTTATCATAAACGGTCACCTCGAAATCATCCTCACGCGAAGCCGTTTTAGAAACGACCTCGATCACCCCGTTCCGGGCCGATACGCCGTATCTGGCGACCGTCGCTTCGTCCGGCTCGGTTACGATCCGAACGGTTTCTATCTCGTGAACGATACCGGGAGTAGTAAAAAGATAGATATTCGACACCTTGCCATTCCACAGTACCAATGGCCGGAATTCGAACGGCATCGAATGGCTAAACTCGATCCGCCGCACCCGGTAAGTATCGGGCACACCCGTCGGTTCAAAATCGCCCGTAATATAGTGATACAAATCGGAAGGCTTCTGTTTCTCTTCGATTGTCACACGTTCCGACTCCGGACGACTCGTATAGACGATCGCACCGTAACGACCCCGATCGCCGTAGCGTCTGCGTGCCTCGCCGGAGGTCATTCGGGTCGCCGTGGCGATACTCGACGGTGACATCGCGCCCAACTGTCTGTAATCGATCTCCTCACCGTCGAGCAGATACAAGCCTCGTCCGACAGATCAATCCAGAAAGGAATGAGGGCAGCCCCGTCGCTCACCTCGACAGTCACCCACTCTTCCGCACCATCGACCGATTTATACCCGAGTCGTTCGAGTTTCCCCGCATCAGCAGTCAGCAACTTGGCAAACTCCTCTTTCATGTACGCATCGCGGCGGGCGACAAACTGTTCTGGCAACTCATCCCCTTCCCACACCAGGTAAAGCTCCAAATCCTCCGGATCCCACAGCGATGGATCGGCCGAACTCCAAGACTGCGTATAAGGATAAATCTGAACCCCGATCGACAACACTCCGTTCGCCGCCCGCGTACCGTATCCCTTCAGTGCCTCCGGCCCTTTGACCATCCAGGCACCAATCATCTTCTGTTCCGGCAGCCCCAAATAAGTATCCAGCGTTTCAGCCGACAACTCCTCGCCCCCGTCCATTATCAGAGGCGGATGTTTCGGATCGAAACGGAAATCTGCCGGATCGCCATAAACCGCATACACTACCGGCTCATCGGATACGGGCAGATGGGTCAGAGCAACCGACTCTTTCAAATGAAATTCCAAGGCAATGTCCGTTTCCATCGGAATTCCGAAGCGGCTACCGACTGATTTTACTTTCTGATCGTATCCCCTCCAACAAGGTAACAAACGATCGGCTTCTCCGTAACGATCGTAAAGCGGCCCTCCGCGTCGGTCACAACCCGCCGGCCGCCGCTGCAAATAAACTCATAACCGGCCCAAGCTTATCGTCCCGGCCAAATACGCGTCCGGTAAAGGTGTGCGCCCCCGATTCTGCCGTTTGCTTTTCAAGAGCGGTACGCTCGAGATTAGCCAGCAATTCGGCCATGGAGCCTTCGACCGGTGGCATTCCCCCTTCCGGTGTACCGACCATACGGCCGTCCGCACCAGCAGGAAGAGGCATTTCACCGTTTCCGAATTTTTCGTAGTTTTGTCCTCCGGAAGGACATAGGAGGTCTGTGCGAAAGTGCCGAGCGCCAGGCACGCAAGCGCAGGACATAGAGCGCCTTGGCCCTGGCCCACCTCGATGATCGTTTACGCAACATCATGGTAATTCGGTTTTTAAGGTTACTATGATTAAGGCTGTTGGCAATTGAGTACCACCTCCCGCCAACGGCCTTTTTTATCAACAGCATCTGATAATCTTTCGCATCGACCCCGCAGCGGAGCACCTGCTCGTCGGCCTCGTACTCGTGCACGGCACGCAGTTCCACACGCAACAGCCACATCGCGGGGTTGAACCACTGCAAACACCCCAGCAAATCGACCAGCAGCAGGTCCCACGAATGGCCCAACCGCTGATGCGCCTGTTCATGCACGAGGATCGTCCTCCGCCGCAGGCATAATCCTCCTCGGACATCACCACGTATTTCATCCAACTGAACGGAGCTCGAATCCGGTTCGACAACACCAATACGCTCCCGTTTCCGAGCGGTATGCGCCGGCCGCGGCGCGTCATTCGCACAACCCGCACGATGTTGCATACGGTCCATCCCAACGTCGCAAACATCCCTGCAAAATAGATGATTCCGAGCAAAAAGCCCCAGTCGAACGGTTCGGGAGCAGGCTCCGGCTCCTCTATTATCATCAGGTCCCGGGTATCGTCGGGGATTCGGTTTTCGAATACCATGTCCCGCCGGAAATAACTTCCGGAATCACGTCGATCCCAGCGGTGGATACCCCGGGCAACTCCTTCTCGACGGTAATTACGCACAAAGGCAGCAAAAACGACAGCAGCAACACTCCGCACAACAACACCCTGTTCATCCGATGCAGCGTATCGCGGCTCAACAACAACTTGTAAAACAGGTAAAAAACCGCCAGGCATCCCGCAGCCTTCAGACTGTAAAGCAGAAAGGTCGGCATAGGACTATCGTTTTTCGGTTTGACTTTCGATTTGCCGGATCAGGTCGCGCAGATCGTCCACGGAGATTTTCTCCTCCCGTACGAGCGACGAAACCACCCCGAGGTAGGAATTGTCGAAATACTTGCTCACCACGCCCTTCAGCGTCTTGCGGCTGAACTCCTCCTCGCTGACGAGCGGATAATACTGGTAGGTGCCGCCATAGGCTTTGTGTCCGACGTACCCTTTCGCCTCGAGGCCACGCACCATCGTCGATAACGTATTGAAATGAGGTTTCGGTTCGGGCCAGAGCGCAACCAGTTCGCGCACGAACAACGGGCCCCGCGTCCAGAAACAACGCATCAGCTCCTCTTCTCTGGGTGTCAGCTTTTCCATAGTCGATGTCGGTTAAAGTCGAACGAAACAGGACCTGCACAAACGGCAGCACAGCTCCGCATTGCCGGCTCCTGCATAAAAATCTTCTGAAACAAAGATAACTAAAAAAATTTCACATACAACTATTTTTTATAGTTTTCAAACTAAAAAATTTAGTTTTTGCAGGAGAAACAGAGAGCAACCCGCTGTAAAACAACAAAAAAATAATAGACAAGAATAAAAAATTCTTGTCTATTATCAGGATTAAGATATGGAAAAATCTTCCTATTCCTCGTCGCGGTGCAGCTTCTCTACGTAAATGGCATGCTGCATGGCGATACGCTTCGCAACCGAGGTTGGTGAAATACTGGCGGCGGCGAAGCTCCTTCAGGACACCCGTACGCTCGTATTTACGTTTGAATTTCTTGAGGGCCTTCTCGATGTTCTCGCCCTCTTTTACCGGCATGATAATCATAATTCGTTGCTTTTTTTATTGTTTTTTACTCTATTTTCCAATGGATCGTGTCTTGTATCGGGGCGGGACTCCATCCGGACGTCGCCGACTCCCCGTTCGGTATGTCTTTCGAGGCTTCTCGTACCGTAAACCGAAGATACGGGGCCAATCGCTCGGCCTCACGCGGGGTTAATATGTGCTCTTCAACCAACTCTTCGACGGTACTCCAACCTCCTTTCAATTGTCTTTTACTAAATAACTTCCTGAATACGGCGGGCGGCAAATAAGGATGCCCCTTGAGCGTACTCGGAGGTGCAAAGTTAATATCAATTTTTCGAATTTTGAAACTATCGCAATAAATTTGTTTCACGATCCGCTCGAAATTGGACTCCGTGACCTGCGGAACCTCGGCCAACTGATCCACGCTGTAAAATCCGCCGAGCCGCTCCCTGTATCGGATAATGGCCATGACGCTCTTCTCACCGATCCCGACCACCGAGCGTAAGGTCGCCGAATCGGCCCCGTTGAGTTCGATCAATCCGGAACGAACGGCTCCGGTTCCGGAAAAATTACATAAGGCAGCAAGAGATCGGCCACCGAATCGGCGATCATATAGCAAGCCCGAAAACCCGCTTCGTCCCGAAGACCTTCGTAAAGATCCCGATAACGGACAATAGCCTCGGCCTGACGGACGGAAAAACCGAGCGACGCGAGATAGGATGCGGACACCGTATCGATCCTGAATCGTTCGCGGGGCACGATCATCCTCGGCTCCTGCGGGACATACTCCCGATATTCCCGACGCGGAGAAGGTGTCAACGCATACTCGCGTCCGATCCGAATATAGGGTTCCAGAATAAAATAGACCGAATCGGTCATGCCGTAGCAGGTAGCCACATCCTCGGGGATCCGAAACACTTTGCCCGCTGCGCGGTACTTCAGCAGGCTGACCGCCATGCGGGAGGTGAGCCCCAGCCGCCGCAGATCGGCATACTCCACCGTATTGGGATCGAACTCGAACAGCCTCACGGAGTCCGCCGCAACCGTCGCTTCCATCTCCGCCTCCACCCGGTCGGCGGATACCGCGCTCTCCCGCCGTTCGGCCAGAAGCAGCCCGGCAACGAACACTCCCGCCAGCAGGAGAAACACCACGAGCGCCCGGCGCTCACGCATCTGGAAAAATCCGGCCATCCTCTACCACGCAGCTTTGTCGGACAACAACAACGTCCGGTAACGGTCGGAAGGCGATTCGAGCCGCTCACCCAAACCATACTCCGCCCAACGTTCGTCCACCTTCGAACGACCTCGGGCAGCGAAGTCACCACATGGGAAACGCGAAGGGTTGCCCGCAATGCATGGCCGCTTGCTCCGGGCATCCGCGCACAGCACACCGTCGCGGCACTCCACATCCCGCCGGGGATCGGTATTGGCCGCAGCGAACCACAGCAGCTCGTCCGGGCGCAGCGTCCGGGCGTGTCCGTCGAAAAGAAAGACATAGCGAATCCCCCGGCACGGATTTCGGGCAAGGAAAGCGGTCAGATCCGGCTTCTGTTCCACCGCATCGTCGGCAAAGAGCAGCAAGGCTCCCCACTTCCCGGCAAGTCCGTCCGCGACCTCGACCAGACCGGGCGTCAGCTCGAACCGCTCCGGAAGCCGAACGGCCTCCGCCGAAGCGGACGGATCGATCTCCGTCAGGTCGAACGCCAGTTTACCGCCGAACCCGGGCGTCGCGGTCGCATGGTCGAGTACGTCGTAAACTCCCTCGCTTACAATCAAATCGCGCGGAAACTCGGCCCGGCGCAACAAGGCGGCCAACCGGTCCGGATCATGCACGTCGCAATCCTCGCCCATAATGACGAGGTATTTATTGAACATCATCTGCCAGCCCCCCAAAGTCCCTGCGCTACTTTATGGGCTTGCCCCCGGTAGCGTCTGTCGATCGACACCACGGCCAAATTGTGCGCCGTACCGGAAACAGGCATCGTCAGCTCTTTCACTTCGGGCTGTACGGCCAGCCGGATCGGTGCCAGGAAAATTTTCTCGGTGGCTTTGGCGATATAGGCGTCCTCCTGCGGAGGAATGCCACCAGCGTCGCAGGATAAACGGCATCGCGCCGCCGCGTGACGGCCGTCACATGGAAGCGGGGATATTCATCGGTCAGCGAGTAAAAACCCGTATGTCGCCGAAAGGCCCTTCCACCGTCTTCGGCTCCGACGGATCGACATACCCTTCGATCACGAAATCGCAGTCGGCCGGAACATAAATATCGTTGGTGATACATTTCACCAGTTTCACCGGGCGCCGGCGCAGGAACCCTGCCAGCAGGTATTCGTCCATGTTGTCCGGCATCGGAGCCGTAGCAGCATACGTATAAGCCGGATCGCCGCCCAACGCTACCGACACGGGCATTCGCCGCCCGGCACGCCTGTAACCTTCGTAATGACGGGCTCCGGTCTTGTGCAGGTGCCAGTGCATGCCCGTCGTGCGGGCATCGAACAGTTGCAGCCGGTACATACCCACGTTGCGGATTCCCGTTTCGGGATCGAGGGTGTGCACCAGCGGCAGCGTCACGAAGCGTCCGCCGTCGCACGGCCAGCACTTGAGCACCGGCAGCGCATCGAGCGACGCCTCCTCCCCCTGCAGCACGACCTGCTGACATTCGCCCCGCGACGACGAGGTACGCGGCAGCCAGCGCGACATCTCGGCCAGCAAAGGCAGCATCCGCAATTTATCCAGGAGCGAATTTTTCGGCGTGACGGCCTGCTGCAACAAATCATCGAGCCGTCGCGTCAGTTCGTCGAGCGACTCCACGCCGAGCGCCATCGCCATCCGACGGTCGGAACCCATCATATTGGTCAGCACGGGAAACGGCGTCCCCGTCTGCTCGAACAACAGCGCCTTGCCGCCGTCCGGCTGCTTGGACATGCGGTCGGTAATCTCGGCGATCTCATACACCGGATCCACCGGCACGCTCACGCGCTGCAATTCGCCTTCCCGCTCCAGGCGGGCGATAAATTCACTCAGGTTGCGATACATAAATCCTTACATTGATTCTGCTCCGAAGTTTTCGAGGCATACAAAGTTAAAAAATAATCCGGCGAATCCGCCGGATTATCCCGATTATCGTTCCCGCCCGCAGAAGCGGCAAGCCGAAGCAACTACCGCAGGAACAGCAGCTCCCGGTACTTGGGCAGCGGCCACATCTGGTCGTCCACGATCTCCTCCAGGCGATCCACGTGTTTGCGGATCTGGTCGAAATAGACCGCCACCGTATCGTGGTACGCGAGCGCCTTCTCCCGCTGATCCTCGATCTTGTTGGCCACCTTGCGGGCTTCGATCATATCGTGGGTCAGTTGCTGGATCAGAGCCGTATGCTGCTGAATACGTTTGATGAGTTCGACATCGGCCGAAGCGTCGAGCCCCTGTCCGATTTGCGAAATCTTATAGACCTTATCCAGCAGCAGAGCTTCGTAACGCGAAGCGATCGGCACGATGTGGTTCATCGTCAGGTCGCCCAACACGCGGCCTTCGACTGAATCTTTTTGGTATAGGTTTCCCACTTCACTTCGGTTCGGGCTTCGAGCTCCACCTTCGAGAGTACGCCCATGCGGGCGAACATCTCGACCGACGAAGGATCGAGGTAGCGGTCGAATACACGCGGCGCACAGGTTTCGCAATCGAGCCCCCGGCGTGCCGCTTCGGCCCGCCACTCCTCCGAATAGCCGTTGCCGTCGAAACGGATCGCCCGCGAAGAGCGGATCATACTCTTGAGCTCCTCGTAAATCGCCTTTTCCTTCCTGACTCCGGCCTCGATACGCGCATCCACGCGCTCGCGGAACGCCGTAAACTCGTCCGCCACTGCGGTATTGAGCACGATCATCGCCTCGGCGCAATTGTCCGAAGAACCGACGGCACGCAACTCGAAACGGTTGCCGGTAAACGCGAAAGCCGAAGTGCGGTTGCGGTCGGTATTGTCCCGCAACAAAGCCGGAATATGCGAAATGCCGCTCATCTTGAAGACGTTCTTGGCATTGAAGCGGATCGCCGAATCGCTGCGGCTGGCCTCGAGTTTATCCAGCACGGCCGAAACCTGCGTACCGAGGAAGGTCGAAATAATCGCCGGAGGCGCTTCGTTGGCCCCCAGGCGGTGGGAGTTGGTGGCGCTCATGATAGCCGCCTTCAGCAGGCCGTTATGCTTGTGCACGGCCGAAATCACATTCACCAGGAAGGTAATGAACTGCAAATTCTCCGATGCGGTTTTACCCGGACTGAGCAGATTGACGCCCGTATCGGTTCCCAGCGACCAGTTGTTGTGTTTGCCCGAACCGTTGATTCCCTTGAAAGGTTTTTCATGCAGCAACACCCGGAAATTATGACGGCGGGCAATCTTGTCCATGATGGTCATCAACAACTGGTTGTGGTCGTTGGCCAGGTTGCACTCCTCGTACACCGGAGCCAGCTCGAACTGATTGGGAGCCACCTCGTTGTGACGGGTCTTGACCGGAATGCCCAATTTCAGGCATTCGTATTCGAGATCGGCCATGAAGGCGATGACCCGCGTGGGGATCGCCCCGAAATAGTGATCTTCCAACTGCTGGTTCTTGGCCGATTCATGCCCCATGAGCGTACGGCCCGTCAGCATCAGGTCGGGACGTACGGCCCAAAGACTTTCGTCCACCAAGAAATATTCCTGCTCCCAGCCCAGATACTGAATCACCCGGTTCACCTCCTTGTCGAAATAGTGGCACACCTCGGTCGCAGCCTTGTTCACGGCCGAAATCGACCGTAGCAGAGGCACTTTATAATCGAGCGCCTCGCCCGTATAGGCGATGAAGACGGTCGGGATGCAGAGCGTACCGCCCACGATGAAGGCCGGCGAGGTAGGGTCCCACGCCGAATAACCCCGTGCCTCGAACGTGTTGCGGATACCGCCGTTCGGAAACGACGACGCATCGGGCTCCTGCTGGACAAGCACCTTCCGGAAAATTCGTCGAGTACACCCCCGCAGCCGTCCGGCTCGGCAAAGGCGTCGTGCTTCTCGGCCGTACCGCCCGTGAGAGGCTGAAACCAATGCGTATAGTGGTCGGCGCCGTGGTCGAGCGCCCACTGGCGCATTCCGGCAGCCACGCCGTCGGCGACTTCGAGCGTCAGCGGCGTCCCCCCGCTGCATCGTATCGAGCAGTTGGGCATAAACCGTCTTGTTGAGATACCGGCGCATGGCCTCGCGGCCGAATACCTCGTACCGAATACTCGGAAGGACTTCCTCGGGAGCCTTCACTT
>ENA-OQIO01000581-OQIO01000581.1-human-gut-metagenome-genome-assembly--contig:-NODE-581-length-19264-cov-1.706851_pt1 | contig 19264 bp, 32 predicted proteins | sample MGYA00242573_ERZ504737 | MGnify/ENA primary metagenome ERZ504737 (study PRJEB26092, sample SAMD00036203) | human gut metagenome | host: Homo sapiens | study: EMG produced TPA metagenomics assembly of...
AGAAAAAAGAATCGAGCTTAGTAAAAGACTATGATGTTAGCAAGAAATAACGAAGTTGATGCTGTATTATACTTGTGGAAATACAGGAGCCTATTATGCATGTGCAATGTTGTTTTTAAAACGTATTAAAGGAATTGAAAAATCATGTTTAATGGCAACAATTCCCACTTTAAATGATAAAGGTGTTTGCATGTTAGATGTAGGGGCAAATGCTGAAAATACAGTAGATCAACTCGTTCAGTTTGCAATTATGGGAAATGTTTATGCTAAAAATGTTAGACATATTCAAAAACCTAAAGTTGCCCTGTTAAATATTGGAAGTGAAGAACATAAAGGTGATGAGATCCATAAAGAAACATATCAATCTTTGAGTACACTTGAATCAATTGATTTGTTGGAAACATTGAAGGAAAAGAAATCTTAAGAGGTGATGTGGATGTCATTGTAACGGATGGATTTACAGGAAATGTCACATTAAAAACAATTGAAGGTGTTGCATTATCTATGATGTCTGCATTAAAAGATGGTTTTATGGCATCAACACGTAATAAATTAGGGGCAGTTATTTCTAAACCAGTTTTAAAAGGATTAAAAACAAAATTTGATCCTGCAGGTGTAGGTGGTGCCTGATGATGGGATTTGTAAAACCAGTTGTTAAAGCACATGGTGCAAGTGACGCGAAAGCTTTTGAAAGTGCAATGAATTTAGCTTTTGAAATGGTTGAAGTAAATGTAGTAGAAAAAATGAAAGTAGGTCTAGATGAAAGTGGAATTAGGTAAGTTTTTAGAAGTAATGGGCATTCCTTATAAAGATATTCATTTATTTAAAGAAGCTTTTACACATCCTTCTTATACAAATGAAAACAAAGGAAAAAATTACGAACGATTAGAATTTTTAGGTGATTCAGTTTTACAATATTATGTATCAAAGTTTATTTATGAAAAATATCCTGAAAAGCCAGAAGGAGAATTGACACTTTTACGTTCTAAACTAGTAAGAGAAGAATCACTTGCTCGTTTTTCTCGTGAATTAGGATTAGGTGCGCAAATTTTCTTAGGTGCAGGTGAAGAACATAATGGTGGTAGAGATCGTAATAGTGTTTTAGCTGATATTTTTGAAGCCTTTATTGGGGCAATAAGCGAAGATTGTGGTATCGAATATGTTTTAAAAATATTAGATATGACAATCTATAAACATGTTGAAGATGTCAACTATGATGATATCACAGATTTTAAAACAAAATTACAAGAATTGATTCAAGCGGATCAAAGAAAGACAGTCACATATTCATTACTTTCAACAACAGGTCCAGCGAATGCACCTGAATTTGAAGTGGCAGTCATGATGGATGATATGACCCTAGGAACTGGAAAAGGTTCTAGTAAAAAAGAGCAGAACAAAAGGCTGCAAAGGATGCGTTGAAAAAATTAGCCAGATAGATAGCAAATGCTATCTATTTTTTGCCTAAACATTTTTTATTTTAAAACATATTTTAAAATGAAGGAGGCAAAATATGTTTGATGAAGAATATGAAAGAGTCATTCATCCCCGTAGAGTAGGTGATATCTATCTCTATACAGTAAGACCGGGAGATAATGTTTATCGGATAGCAAGAAATTTTAATACTAAAATAGAATGGATCGCTTGTATGAATAAACTTGATCAACAAATGATGATTTACCCAGATCAACAATTATATATTCCTTTTATTCCTCAAGGACCAATGCCAATGGTACAATCAAGAGATTCTTATGAATTATATTTTTAATGGACTAGATTTTTCTTAAAAAAAAGCTTATTATATTCGTAAAAATAACAATGAAGGAGAATTTTATGAATAGACATGCAGGAAGTGAAAGAAATCTAACTCTTGTAATGGATTTATATGAGTTGACAATGGCATATAATTATTTTAAACAAGGAAATAAAGATCAACTTGTTTATTTTGATATGTTTTATAGAAAAAACCCAGATAATGGAGGTTCGCGGTTTTGCAGGATTACAACAATTAATTGAATGTATAAAGAATTTACATTTTAGTGAAGGAGATATTGAATATCTCCGTTCACTTCAAAAATTTGATGAAGATTTTTTAGATTATTTATCAGATTTTAAATTTACAGGTTCTATTTATGCAATGAAAGAAGGTACACCAGTCTTTCCTAATGAACCATTGATTACTGTAAAAGCTAAATTTATCGAAGCACAAATTATCGAAACGATGTTATTAGTAACAGTTAATCATCAATCTTTAATTGCTACTAAAGCACATCGTGTTGTTCAAGAAGCCAAAGGAAGACCTGTTATGGAATTTGGAGCAAGACGTGCTCAAGGATATGATAGTGCAACTTATGGAGCTCGTGCAGCTATATTGGAGGGGTAGCAGGAACAGCTACAGTTTCAGCAGGTGAGATGTTTGATATTCCTGTAGTAGGAACAATGGCACATTCTTTTGTGCAATCATTTGATAGTGAATATGAAGCTTTTAAAGCTTATGCACTTACATATCCAGATGATTGTGTTTTATTGGTTGATACGTATGATACTTTAAAAAGTGGAGTACCTCATGCCATTGAAATAGCCAAAGAAGTTTTAGAACCAATGGGTAAAAAATTAAAAGGAATTCGTTTGGATAGTGGAGATATTTCATATTTATCAAAACGTGCAAGAGCAATGCTTGATGTTGCGGGTCTTACATATGTAAGTATTTCGGCTTCAAACTCCTTAGATGAATATTTGATTCGCTCTTTATTAAATCAAGGAGCGCAACTTGATTCATTTGGAGTTGGAGAAAATTTAATTGTATCAAAATCATCTCCAGTATTTGGAGGAGTTTATAAATTAGTAGCTATTGAAAAAAATGGACAAATTATTCCTAAAATTAAAATTTCAGAAAATACTGAAAAGATTACCAATCCAGGTTATAAACGTGTATATCGTTTGTTTGAAAATGAAACTGGAAAAGCAATGGCGGATTTAATTGCTTTTTATGATGAAGAAATTGATTGTACAAAAGATTTAACGATTTATCATCAATCTGATATTTGGAAATTTAAAACAATTGAAGCTAATACGTATACAGTAGAAGAATTACAAGTTCCTATATTTGAAGATGGAAAATTTGTTTATCAAGAATTGTCTGTAAAAGAAATTAGAGATTATTCAATGAAAGAAAAAGCACGCTTATGGGATGAAATATTTAGATTAGAGTTCCCACATAACTATTATGTAGATCTTACTAAGAGTTTATTAGATTTTAAAATTAAAATGTTAGAAGAAAAGAGAAAATAAAAGTGGCAAGATTTGATAGAAAAGTAGAAAGAACAAAGAAAAGTTTTGAATTTACACAAAAAGAGAAAATTGTTGAAACAAACAAAGATGTCTTTAAAAAGAATTTTACATTTAAATGGGTCCAATTAAATATTAAAACAGTATGTGTTTTTCTTGTTGATTTTTTACTTGTAACATTATTGATTATTCCATTTATGATGCAATATTTAAATGCAACTTTAGCGTTTGTTTTAGGGCATGGAATTATTACAAGTTTAGTGATTGTTTTTACAGGATTTTTAATTAATAAAGAAAAAATAAAAGCAGTTCCATTTATTTCTAGATTCTTATTTATGTTTATTCTATTAGGTGCATCTTCTGCACTTTCGATGGCAATTACATCATGGCTGAATTAGTTTGTTTAACTGCTTTAGGGGTTGTTTCATTATTTACAGGAATTGTATCATTAGGAAACAGTGATGCTTTTATGGGAATGTTTACCTTTATGATCTTACTTGTAAGTTATGCATTGATTATCCTTACTTTTAGAAAAAGAAGAATGCTTTTTAAAGCAAAAGAAGTTATTTATACAGGATATGAAATTTATTTGTATATATTATCATATGTTGTTTTAATGACTTCTTGTTTATTGATATATCTTCATGTTGTTCAAGTTGTTTCAATGACATCACCATTAATTATGGTGACATGGCTTGTACCACTTGTTGCTTATTTAACGTATGAATCGGTATTGATTTTTGAAAAAGATGAATTAAATATAAATGGGAAGAAAGTATTATATAGAAGTATCAAAAAAGTTCAAATTATAGAAAATAAAAATAAGTATCATTTAATAATTAGAGCGAAAGGAAATGAATATCTATACAAGACAAAATCAAAAAAAATAGTCAACATGTTTTAAGAATGTTTAAAAAAATATTGTCCGCGTATAGATAAAAATAGGGATTAAATATGATTATAACAGTTGTTGGTCTTGGTGTTGTTGGGGGAAGCTTTGTAAAAGCTTTAAAAGGTCAAGGACACGAAGTTTATGGTGTTGATGTAGATGAAGAAACACTTGCAAGAGCGAAAGCAGATGGATGTATAAAAGAAGGGTTTGTAGAATGGTCGAGAAATTATCAAAAAATCGGATATGACGATTATCTGTTTATATCCATCATTAGTTTTAGATTATATAAAAAAACATGAATTTAAAAAGGGGAGTATCATTACGGATGCTGTAGGTGTTAAAACTCATTTTTTAAATGAAGCAATGGATCTTTTGAAAGGTAAAGATGTTGAATTTGTTTCAGGGCATCCTATGGCAGGAAGAGAAAATAAAGGCTATCTTTATGCAAGTAAAGAAGTTTTTCAAGGCGCTAATTATATTTTAATTCAACATGAAGAAAATAGTAAAAGTGCCATTGCTATGATGGAACAATTTGTTTCTAATTTAGGATTTCATTCCGTAAAAATCATGTCACCACAGGCTCATGATGAGATTATTTCATTTACCTCTCAATTACCACATGTCATTGCTGTTTCATTGATTGATAGTGATAATCAAAAATATGATACAGGTAAATATATTGGAGATTCTTATCGTGATTTAACACGTATTGCTAATATTAATGAGGATTTATGGACTGAATTATTCTTTACTAATAAAAATAATCTTTTGAAAAGTATCCAAGGTTTTGAAGATCAATTGGATATTTTGAAAAAAGCTATTAAAGAAGAAGATGCAGATACTTTGAAAGCAATGTTTATTGAATCTTCTAAAAGAAGAAAAAATCTTGAGAAATAGCGTTAGGCTATTTCTTTTTTTGTATCGTGTTTAAAATATTAAACTTTTTGTTTAAAAAGGTATTGAACTTAACATAATTATTAGTATAATAGTCTTGTTTAATAAATAAAACAAAAAAGTTTTTTTAAATAAACAGGAGGTTTTATGGATATTGGTGCAAAAATTAAAAGAATACGTTTATCAAATCAATTGACGTTAGAAGAACTTGCTAATCGTAGTGAATTGACAAAGGGTTTTTTATCACAGTTAGAAAGAGATTTAACGTCACCAAGTGTTGCCACATTAGAAAATATTTTAGAAGCATTAGGGACAAATTTAAAAGATTTTTTTTCAGAAGATGAAGATGAACAAATTGTTTTTAGTAAAGATGATTTTTTTGAAAATATACAAGATGATTATAAAATTTCTTATATTATTCCAAATGCTCAAAAAAATGAAATGGAACCTATTTTAATTGAACTTAAAAAAGGAAAGAAGTCAATGAAAATTGATCCACATGATGGTGAAGAATTTGGATATGTTATTCATGGAAAAATTACATTAATGAATGGTGATGAAGAATATGAGGTAAAAAAGGGAGAAACATTTTATTTAAAAGGAAATTTACCACATTACATAGTCAATAAACATGATACTCTAGCGAAAGTGATTTGGGTATCAACACCACCAATATTTTAAAAGGGGAGAAAAACGATGGAAGAAAAGGTACTCATTAAATTTAGAAACATTGTTAAAGAATTTGATGGAACAATTGTTTTTAAAAGGAATTAACTTAGATATTTATGAAAATGAATTTGTTACACTGCTTGGACCAAGTGGCTGTGGAAAAACAACGTTACTTCGTATTTTAGGTGGCTTTTTAGAAGCAGATGAAGGGGTTGTTATCTTTGATGATGAAGATATAAAGGAATTACCACCCTATAAAAGAGAATTAAATACAGTCTTTCAAAAGTATGCGTTATTTCCACATATGAATGTTTACGATAACATTGCTTTTGGCTTAAAAATAAAAAAGATGTCAAAAGATGTTATTGATCAAAAAGTCATGAGAATGTTAAAACTTATTGGTTAGAAGGTTTTGAAAATAAAAATGTAACAACATTGTCAGGTGGGCAACAACAACGTATTGCCATTGCTAGAGCTTTAGTAAATGAACCAAAAGTTTATTATTAGATGAACCATTAGGTGCTTTAGATTTAAAGCTTAGAAAAGAAATGCAATATGAATTAAAAAGAATTCAACAAGAAGTAGGAATTACTTTTATTTATGTAACACACGATCAAGAAGAAGCGTTAACAATGTCAGATAAGATTGTTATTATGAAAGGTGGGGAAATTCAACAAGTAGGGACTCCTCAAGAAATATACAATGAACCTGTTAATAAATATGTTGCAAATTTCATTGGTGAAAGTAATGTTATTTCAGGTGTAATGATTGAAGATTATAAAGTTAAATTTGATGATCAAATCTTTGATTTGTGTTGATTTTGGTTTTAAACCAAATGAAAAAGTTGATGTTGTTTTAAGACCAGAAGATATTGATATAGTGCCTTTAGAACAAGGAAAAATTACAGGAGAAGTTTTAAGTGTTTTATTTAAAGGCGTTTGGAATGAAGCAATGGTAGAAACTGTTCCTGGGACAACTGTTAAAGTTAATATGAATGTCATTAAAAATCATGATGTAGAAAGTGAATATAGTGATGAGAGAATTTCAGCAAATGATTTTTATGTAGATATTGAAGAAGTTGCTTCTTTAGATGATAATGATTTGATTGCTAGAGCAGATGCACAAGCATGGAAAGAAAGTGATGATTCTTATATTTCAATTAGTAAAATTGAACATAATTTAAAAGAAGAATTAGGTGAGTACACTGTTACTTTCCAAACATCATCAGGATTATCTGTTTCTAGAAAAATTATTGTTGTTGATCAAAAATATGTAAAAAATGAAAAAGCAAATGAAGCAGTAAGTGCCTTTAACTTCTTTAAAACAGTTGATGAAATTAAAGAATCAGTGGCTTTAGATACAGATTTAAAAACATGGGCTAATGCTATTGGATGGAAATTATCAAATGAAGATGAAGCAGTGGATATTTATGTAGATTATGATTTTGATCCTGAAAACATAAAAGAAGGAATTTATCAAGTAACATTTTCAACAGAAGGTAGAGAACTAAAAGTACATACAACAGATTATGTAGAAGAAGGTCAAGAGGTCGGATTGACTTTTGAAGTAGAAGATATTCATGTTATGGAAAAGATGGGATTCTAGATGAAAAAATTTTCTCAACTAGCTTTACCTTATATTATTTGGAGTATTATTATTCTACTTTTGCCAGTATTACTTATTGCTTTTTATGCAGTAACTGATAGTGGAAATACTGTTGTTAATTTTAGTTTTACTTTACAAAATTTTGCTAAGTTTTTTACCGATCATGATTTTTTACTTATTTTATGGAGATCTCTTTCAATTGCATTTAAAACAACAATTATTTGTATTTTGTTAGGATATCCAATTGCTTATTTTATTTCTCAATGTAAAGATCGTACAAGAAATATTCTTGTATTATTAATTACACTTCCAATGTGGATCAATATGCTTGTAAGAACATACGCTTGGATTGGTATTTTATCTGATGGAGGTATTTTACAATCATTATTGAATTTATTAGGATTTAAATCAACACAACTTCTTTATACAGAAGGAGCTGTATTATTAGGGATGGTTTATAACTTTATTCCATTTATGATTTTACAAATTAATACATCACTTTCTAAAATGGATAAATCTTTATTAGAAGCAAGCTCTGATTTAGGAGCAAACCGTTTTCAAACTTTTTGGAAAGTTACATTTCCACTTTCTATTCCAGGAGTCATTAGTGGTATCGCACTTGTCTTTTTACCTGCGGTAAGTTCATTCTTTATTCCTAAATTATTAGGTGGGGGACAATATTTCTTAATAGGTAATGTAATAGAAAATCAATTTATTACTGTAGGAGAATGGAATTTTTGGTTCTGCTATTTCAGTCATTATGGCATTTGTAATGATGGCTATTATGTATTTAGTAAGATATGTTGAAAAACGTAATTCAGGTAATAGAAAGGAGAAAAAAGCATGAAAAAAGAAAAACGTTCATTTTTAAAGATATTAATGGGATTAATGCTTTTATTTTTCTATTTACCAATTGGCTTTATGATTGTGTTTTCATTTAATTCTAGTAAATCATTAACGCATTTTACAGGATTTTCAATGCAATGGTATACAAAAATGTTATCTGATGCATCAATGATGGAATCATTGTATATAACGATTTTAGTAGCTGTTATTGCAACAGTTATATCAACTGTGGTAGGAACGATTAGTGCGATAGGTTTATCAAAATCTAAAAAAGTCGTTCATGATTTGATTATGCAAATCAACGATTTTCCTTTGATGAATCCAGAAATCGTTACAGCGATTGGCTTAATGTTATTCTTTATTACCTTTAATATTGAAAAAGGTTTTGCAACATTATTATTGGCACATATCGCATTTTGCATTCCTTATGTTATATTATCTGTTATGCCTAAAATTCGCTCTCTAGATCCAAATTTAGCGGATGCTGCAATGGATTTAGGGTGTACACCTTGGATGGCTTTAATTAAAGTTATCGTACCACAAATCATGCCTGGTATTGTTTCAGGGGCTTTGATTGCTTTTACAATGTCTTTTGATGATTTTATTATTTCTTATTTTGTTACAGGAAAAGGAATTAAAAACTTGAGTATTATGGTTTATACAATGTCAAAACGTGTAAATCCTAGTATTAATGCTATTTCAACTTTAATTGTAATTTTTATTACGATTGTTTTTAATTCTTGTCAATGTTGTTCCGGTGATTAGAGAAAAAAAGAAAAGTTCAAACGACAGAACTTAAAAGAAAAAAATAAAAGCACCAAGAATTATTGCTGGAATTGTTGCAGCATGCGTATGTATGGGACTAGTTTTTGTTCAAAAAACAACTTCTTCGACTAAAAAATATGCAGGACAAACTTTACATGTCTATAATGCCGGGGAGTATACGGGTGAAAATTTGCTTTCTAATTTTGAAAAACAAACGGGATGCAAAGTAGTTATGGATTTATTCGATTCGAATGAACAAATGTATATTAAAGTAGCTAATGGTGAAGCTTATGATGTTTTAATTCCAAGTGATTATATGATTGAAAGATTAAAACAAGAAAAGCTTATTCAACCATTAGATCAAGATAAAATCACTTGCTTAGAAGATATTAATGATTCTGTTAAAAATTTATCTTATGATCCGAATAATGAATATTCTGTTCCTTATTTTTGGGGAAGTGTAGGAATCGTTTATGATAAAACAAAAGTAAGTGAAAAAGATTTAAAAGAACAAGGTTTTAATATTTTCTTGAATCAAAAATATAAAGGAGACATTTATTTATACGATTCGGAACGAGATTCATTTATGATGGCTTTAAAAGCACTTGGCTATTCTATGAATACTGATAATGAAAAAGAGCTTGCAGAAGCTTATAATTGGCTTTTAGAGTGTGTTAATACGATGTCACCAGAAATTGTAACGGATGAAATTATTGATAATATGGCTCAAGCTAGAAAAAGCTTTAGGATTAATATATTCAGGGGATGCGACATATGTCATGTCAGAAAATGAAAATATTGGTTATTACATGCCAAATAAAGGGACAAATATATGGTGTGATGCTATGGTTATTCCACAAAGTTCAAAACATGTAGATTTAGCACATGAATTCATTAATTATGTTTCAAGTTATGAAGCAGCTTATGGTAATTCATCTTATGTAGGGTATACTTCACCAAACACGGAAGTTATGAACGATTTAGCGCAAAATGACTTTAAAGGAATTAATGCTTATAATCCAATTAGAACAAATAAATATGATGAAGTCTTTAACTATAATGCTGAAACAAGAAAGATAATGGCTAATTATTGGGCTAAAGTAAAAATCGCAGCCTCTAATGCTAAAAGTGAATAATAAAAGTTCTATGAGAGTTTTCTCATAGAATTTTTTTAAAAAATAAAATCAAAAAAACGATGAATATACGTATAAAATTTTAAATCCATAAAAAATAGATTGTAAAAAATTATAAAAAACTATTGCAAAAAAATTTTTTATAGCATATAATAATGGGGCAGCGTGATAAGAGACGCGAAGCAAAATAAAGAAGTGGTTCCTTGGCCAAGTTGGTAAGGCAACAGACTGCAACTCTGTCATCATCGGTTCGAGTCCGGTAGGAACCTCCATTAATGAATGCCCAGGTGGCGAAATTGGTAGACGCACAGGACTTAAAATCCTGCGGACCTTAAAATCCGTGCCGGTTCGACTCCGGCCCTGGGCACCATTGATATGCGCTAGTAGCTCAACTGGATAGAGTGCTTGACTACGGATCAAGAGGTTGTGGGTTCGATTCCTGCCTAGCGCGCCATTTTTTCGGGAAGTAGCACAGCTTGGTAGTGCACCTGGTTTGGGACCAGGGGGTCGCAGGTTCAAATCCTGTCTTCCCGACCATTTATAAAAATTGGGGCCATAGCTCAGCTGGGAGAGCACCTGCCTTGCACGCAGGGGGTCAGCGGTTCGATCCCGCTTGGCTCCACCAATTAATTTAATAAAAAATATTATGGCGGGATAGCTCAGCTGGCTAGAGCATTCGGTTCATACCCGGAGGTCGAGGGTTCGAATCCCCCTCCCGCTACCATTTTTATTTAAGGTGCCTATAGGGCATATACTGCGGACCTTAGCTCAGTTGGTTAGAGCTATCGGCTCATAACCGATCGGTCGTAGGTTCGAGTCCTACAGGGTCCACCATTACTATTGCGGAGATTTACCCAAGTCTGGCTGAAGGGACTGGTCTTGAAAACCAGCAGAGGATTAACGTCCTGCGGGGGTTCGAATCCCTCAATCTCCGCCATTTATTAAAAAAACTTAATATCGCGGGATGGAGCAGTCTGGTAGCTCGTCGGGCTCATAACCCGAAGGTCGTTGGTTCAAATCCTTCTCCCGCAACCAAAATGGTCTGGTAGTTCAGTTGGTTAGAATGCCGCCCTGTCACGGCGGAGGTCGCGGGTTCGAGTCCCGTCCAGACCGCCAAATGATGGTTCCGTAGCTCAGTCGGTAGAGCAGAGGACTGAAAATCCTCGTGTCGGTGGTTCGATTCCGCCCGGAACCACCATTTTTTTATTTGATTTTACGTATACAAAAAAAAGCATCATTTTGATGCCTTTTTTATAATCTTTTTTCAAACCCTCCATGAACCATTGGACCTTGTGCTAATGTAACAAAGGCTTTGGGATCTAATGAAGAAACAATTTTATTAAGTTGTTGAATTTCATATTTATTGATTGCCACATAAAGAATTTCTTGATCTGTTTCCGTATAAGCGCCTTTACCCATCCAATAGGTAACTCCTCTACCCATTTGTTTCATAATCACTTCTTTAATTTCTTTATTCTTTGTAAATATTAAGACCGCTACATTGATATTTTGTAGATGGAACTTATCTGCTGTTGTATAAAGAATTGCTACAAAGACAATTGAATACATAATAATTTTAATATCATAAATAAATAAACATATTCCAAACAAAACAACATTAAATATTATAGAAAGCTGCCCTGCTTTAAAATCTGGATTTTTCTTAACTAAACAAACTGTCGCAATATCAATACCCCCACAGCATCCACTACTTCGAAGTGCAAGCCCTACTCCTATTCCACAAATAATGGCCGCAAAGGCAACATTTAATAAAGCATCTTCAACAATCGGTTCTTTGATTGCTGGAAGAATGGATAGTAATACAGTTTGGATAATTAAAGAAATAATTGTTTTAAAACAAAATTCTTTATTCATTATTTTATATCCAAAAATAAATAATGGAATATTCATTAATAAGTTGATCATTCCTAATGTATTCAATGATTTTGGTAAAACTAAAAAATTATGTATAAAATAATCAATTAATTGAGCTAAACCAATCATTCCCCCAAAGTTGATTTGATTTGGTGTCACAAACAGCCAAATACCTAGTGTCAACAATGTTGAACCTAAAACCAAATAAAAATATTGTTCTAATCTTTTACTCATATACTCCCCTCACCCATGAAAAGTATAATCTACTTTGCTTATTTCTACAATAAAAAAGAGTCAATTTAATGACCCTTCAAAAATTATTTTTTAATATATTCTGGATAAGCTTCACATCCATGTTCTTCTAAATCAAGACCAATGATTTCTTCTCTTTCAGATACACGTAATCCAAAGATTTTTTTGATGATAAAGAAAGTAATTGTAATAGTAATCGCTGTCCAAATACCTACTGATAAAACACCTGTTAATTGTTTAATTAATAAATCAAATCCACCACCGTAGAATAAACCTGTTAAAGTACTTTCTGGTGCAGAAGTTGTCGCAAATAAACCAACAGCAATTGTTCCCCAAATACCATTGCAACAATGTACAGCAACAGCACCTACAGGATCATCAATGTGTAATTTATAATCTAAGAACCAAACTCCAAAGCAAACAAGTAATCCAGCAACAGTACCAATAATAATCGATCCTAAAACATCTGTGACGTCGCATCCAGCAGTGATTGCTACTAAACCTGCAAGTGAAGCATTTAAACACATACCAACATCAGGTTTACCATATTTGATCCAAGTAAAGATCAAACAAGAAACAGTTGCAATGGCTGGTGCCACTGTTGTTGTTACGAAAATTGAACCAAGTTGTGGAACAGTTGTAGCCGCTGCCCCCAATTTGAATCCCATACCATCCAAGCCAAAGAATAAAGACACCTAAAGCTCCAGCAGTAATGTTATGTCCTGGAATCGCGTTAACTTTAACGACTTTTCCATTTTTATCTGTATCAAATTTACCAATACGAGGTCCTAAGATTTTAGCACCAATTAATGCAGAGATACCACCAACCATATGAATTGCACATGATCCAGCAAAATCATGGAATCCAAGTTGTGATAACCATCCACCACCCCAAATCCAATGAGCTTCAATTGGATAAATAAGTGCTGAAATAACTCCTGAATAAACACAATAAGATAAGAATTTTGTTCTTTCTGCCATTGCTCCTGAAACAATGGTAGCAGTTGTTGCACAGAACACTAAGTTAAAAACAAAGTTTGAAAAATCAAAGTTTGCATAACTTGTAAATATATCAAATCCTGGTTTACCAATAAAACCAAGTAAATCTTCTCCTAATAATAAACTAAAACCAATTAAAATAAATGTACATGTCCCAATACAGAAATCCATTAAGTTTTTCATAATAATGTTCCCTGTATTTTTTGATCTTGTAAATCCTGCTTCTACCATGGCGAATCCAGCTTGCATCCAAAATACCAGCGCTGCGCCAATTAGAAACCATACGCTAAATGTTTCACTCATAATAAATCCCCCTCAATTTTTATAATGCGTTTTCCCCTTTTTCTCCAGTACGAATACGAATCGCTTCTTCAACTGAATAAATAAAGATTTTTCCATCTCCTACATTTCCACTTGATAAAGTTTCAGTAACTTTATCAACAATTTCTTGAACGATTTCATCTTTAACAACTGTTTCAACTCTTAATTTTGAAACAAGATTAACAGAATATGTGACACCTCGATATTGATGTGTATAACCCATTTGATTTCCAAACCCCATAATATTGGAAATCATCATACCTGTTACACCAGAAACTGTTAAAACATCTTTTAAATCTTCTAACTTCTCTGGTCTAATAATGATTTCAAGTTTTTTCATTTGATTTCCCCCTTATATTTTTTGATTTCCGTTCCCCAACAGAAATATTGACAAAAATATATCATGATGATAATTTACTGTCAATATAATTTATTAATTTAATATTTTTTTATTACAATAATAAATAAAAAAAAGGAGTCTTGCTCCTAATAGTAATCCCTTATTACATTGACCATATCTTCAATATAAAGTCTTGCATTATCAATAATTGTTGGATTAATTTCTTTTCTTTGCTCAAAAGACATTTTAAATGTATATTGTTCTCTCATTAAAGGGAGTTGTTTGTTTTGACACAAATGAATAACCTTCATTAATCTTTTATTATTTGTAAAAAAACAATTGATTAATGCAACATTTTTTACATTTTGCCGACTTAATGATTGTATAAATTCCAACAACTGTTTATCTTCAAACAGAGTATCATCAAAACCAATCACAAGTAAATCAACATCATGATCGCTATGATAATGATTTAAATCTTGAGCATGTGTTTTGACCCACCTTGCCATTTCATCAGCGACACACTTTATATATTTAGATTTTGTTGTATAAACAATATCGATTTTCATTTCTATCACCTTATTTATTTTAATACAGAAATATGAACTAAAAATGTATTTAATTGTTAATAATTATAACAAAACCTATTGTTTATTTGGAGGATTCTATGAAAAAATACTAAAAATTTGTATAACTTTATCTTTTACTTTTTTACTTACTGGCTGTGTAGACTGTTTAGTTTCTTTAAATTATTCTAAAATAAAAAAACCTACTCTTTATGGTGAACTTACAATAGAGCCTCAAATTTTAGAAAAATATAGCATGTCTATTTCACAAATAAAAAAAACAATTATTGGATTATGATTTTTTTAAAGATTGGACAATAAAAAAAACAAACTGATTCTTCACTTTCGATAGAATCTCCTACTTCTTTTATTAAAGAAATTTCTACGCTTACAAAACAAAATAATAAATATATTTTATCTATTGATATTCCTAAAAATATGCTCGATACTTCAGAATTGAATCATTATAAAAATACTTTACAACTTTTAAATTCTAGTAATGCTACCTGCTCTTTTAAAATTACTATGCCAGGTACAATTATTTCCAGCAATGTTGGCAAATATCAACAAATGTAGTAACAATTAATCTCTTTGAACTCTTTATCGAAGAAAAAGCTTTATCTTTCATATCATTTCAAAAAAGAAAAAATCATTTATTACTTTAATTTTATAACTCTCATCATTTTACTTGTTTTAATCATTACCCTTATTTTCATCAAAAAAAGACAAAAAGACTAGAAGATTACTTTTCTTTAATGCGGGTATTTGATAGAATAAAGGCGTTAAAGGAGACAAGAAGAATATGAAAAGAAACTGTATTATTGGACAATCTGGAGGACCCACAATCGCAATTAATGCTAGTCTTGCTGGGATTATTCATCGTGCTAAAGCATCTCAAGAATTTGAAAATGTTTATGGGATGATCAATGGTATCAAAGGTCTACTCGAAGGTAGATATATGGATTTATTAGAAGAATTTGATGATGGTGATAAAATCAATGCTTTAAAACAAACACCTGCCATGTATTTAGGTTCTTGCCGTTATAAATTACCTACTTTTCAAGATGACGAAGATACTTATGTTAAATTGTTTAGAATTTTAAAAGAATTAGAAATCACTGATTTTTTCTATATTGGTGGTAATGACTCAATGGATACTGTTATGAAATTAGATGATTACGCTAAATATATTAATAGTGATATTCATTTTATTGGTATTCCTAAAACCATTGATAATGACTTAATGGGAACAGATCATACACCAGGATTTGGTTCTGCCGCTAAATATGTTGCTGCTTCTATCTTAGAAGTTGTACATGATAGTTTAATTTATCAATTACAATCCGTTACAATCATTGAAATCATTGGGAAGAAATGCAGGGTGGTTAACTGCCGCTGCTGCTCTTGCGAGAAATGAATATAATGTAGCTCCTGATCTTATTTATTTACCAGAAGTTGTTTTTGATAAAGATAAGTTTTTAGCAGATATTCATGAAGTCATGAAAAGAAAACGATGTGTTGTCATTGCTGTATCTGAAGGTATCAGAGATCAAAACGGTCACTTCTTAGATGATGATAGTAAATACGCTAAAAAAGATGCTTTTGGACACGTCTTACATTCTGGAACAGGAAAATTACTTGAATCTCTCGTATTTAAAGAATTTGGATGTAAAGTTAGAAGTATTGAATTAAACGTTTTACAAAGATGTGCTATGCACATTGCTAGTAAAACAGATTTAAATGAATCATTTGTTATTGGTTCTAAAGCTATCGATAAAGCTTTAGAAAACGTTTCTGGTCATGTAATGGGATTTAAGCGTCTTTCTAATCATCCTTATGAAATCGATTATATTTCTACTGATGTAAGAGAAGTTGCTAACTATGAACAAAAAATTCCTGTAGAATGGATCAATGAAGAAGGAAATGATATTACTCAAGAACTATATGAATATTTATATCCACTTATTCAAGGTGAAGTACATGTTACTTATAAAGATGGTATTCCTTCTTATTACAGTTGTAAACATTTAGAAAAATAAAAAGAACTGCTACAAATAAACGTAGCAGTTTTTTAATGCTTTGCTTTAATATAATAATAACCAAAAATCGTTAGATCAATAGTCAAGGCAATAATAGAAATTGTGACTAGTGGTGAAACGTTAATCATTTGTATTATATTCATAATACACCTCCGCTAAAGATCTATTGTAAGAGTTACAGGACAATGATCACTTCCCATAATCTCTGTTTCAATTGTTGCATCAATAATCTTATCCTTTAAGCTATCACTAACAATAAAATAATCAATACGCCATCCCGCATTTTTTTTCTCTTGCTTTAAAACGATAAGACCACCAAGAATAAACACCTTCTTGTAAAGGATAAAGATAACGATACGTATCGATAAAACCGTGATTTAATAACTGAGTCATTTTTTCTCTTTCTTCATCAGAAAAACCTGCATTTTTACGATTTGATTTAGGATTTTTCAAATCTATTTCTTGATGAGCAACATTTAAATCACCACATAAAATAATTGGTTTATCTAAACTTTCAAGATACGTTAAAAAATCATCTTCCCATTTCATACGATAAGATAGACGTTTGAGTTCATTTTGACTATTAGGAGTGTAACAAGTAATGACATAATAATTTTCAAATTCCAAAGTAATTAATCTACCTTCTTGATCATGTTCTTCTTTATTCATTCCATAAAAAACATTCAATGGTTTTTCTTTACTATAAATAAGTGTTCCACTATACCCTTTTTTAACAGCACTGTTTAAATAATAATGATACCCTTCAATCTCTAAATCTGCTTGACCACTTTGCATTTTAGTTTCTTGAACACAAAAAATATCTGCATCTAATTGATGAAAGCTATTTAAAAAACCTTTTTGTAAACATGCTCTTATTCCATTTACATTCCAACTTACTAATTTCATAATTACCTCTTTCTCCAATATATTCTATTATATAACATCTCATTCATGATTTGAACGTATATTTTTAAATAAATTGGGATATACTAAACTAGGTGAACATTATGAAAAAAAGAACATTCATTATTAGTTTGATTATTCCTTTATTAGTAGGTGCTATAAGCGCTTTTATCACAAATAATCAAATGGAAACATATAGCAATTTAAATACCCCCTTATTGGCTCCTCCAGGATGGTTATTTCCTATTGTCTGGACCTTCTTTATATTTTGATGGGAATTTCTAGTTATTTTATTTATATCAGTCATGATCCTAAACGTGAAAACGCCTTAATTGTCTACTCTTTCAATTATTTATTAATTTTTGTTGGCCACTTTTCTTTTTTAATCTTCATAATTATTTTCTTTCATTAATGATTTTAATTAGCTTTGATTCTTACTGTTATTTATATGTTGATCATTTTTAAAAAAATTAATCCAAAAGTTTTTATCTAAATATTCCTTATATTCTTTGGTTATTCTTTGCTTTATATTTAAACTTTATGATTTTTATAAACAACTAAAATAGAACAAAGTTTCTTCCATGGCCCTTGTTTTAAGACGATAGTATGTACTCCGAGAATAATAATCAATCCACCAATCTTTACCAACTCTCTCTATAAATTCTTTTTCAATAATAATTTTACTCTCCATCGATAAACAATCTAAAATAAATTCAAATGTTGCAATAACTTTCTCTAATTCTTCTTTTAACACCAATTGATCCATTTCAATTGACTTCCTTTATCTTGATAATACATCTTCTTTTCTTTAACGGTATCAAATTGAATCGATGGATAAAAATTCCTTTCTTCTAAACATTTAAGTTGTAAAACAGCACGGTGATACTTTTTAAATAGATCTTCTAAAACATCTTGTTTTTCTTTAAACGTTAATGCCTTCATAAAAAAACCTCCTATGTTTATATATGACAATAGGAGGCCTTTTTTTCTTTTAAATTATGAAATTTTCTTTAATTTCTTCAATTTCTTCATCACTAAAACCAATATTTAATAAATATCCTTTAGTACTACCATAATTTTCTCTTAAATACGCAATAAATTTCATCATCACTCTTGGATCAGAACCTAAGAATTTTTCATCTTCACTTGGTATCATTTCTTCCAATTGTTTAATCATTGCCATATTATTTTCATAAGATTCTGAATAATCTTTAACAATATCATATTCATGACATCCCGCTAGATCTAATAACATACATGCAATAACGCCTGTACGATCTTTACCTGCAGAACAATTAAATAATGTGCAGTCATAGGGATGGTTTAAAAAGATATTAAATACTTTTTTTAATTGTTTTTTATTCGCTTCAATCATAAAAATATAAAAACCACTTAAATCTTGATAGTCTTTAATATCATTTGGTAATACTGACATATTTTCATTTTGTAGTAAATTAATATGATAATACTCTATATCTTTATACCCTTTTAAACTATGTGTTGATGAACTAATTCATAATCACTTCTTAAATCAATGACAGTGCGAATACCATATTGATAAAATTGTTCTTTTAAATCATCACTGATCCCACTTGGACATGTACTTCTAACATATTTATGTGATTTTGTATAATATCCTTCTTGTGTTTCATAACCACCTAAATCTCTTACATTGGTCATTTTTCCTATATGAAGTAATCTTTCTTCACGAGATAATTGCATCATTTTTTCTTTCCTCACTAATCTTCAAATGGTCTTATTCTTAAAGTTACCCCAATATTTTGAGCAATCTGTTTACAAATTTCTACATCTTTTTCAGGAATTGTTGTATCAACAATCGTTAAAACAACATGAGGCACATAGGCTTTACATTTTTT
>ENA-OQIO01000582-OQIO01000582.1-human-gut-metagenome-genome-assembly--contig:-NODE-582-length-19242-cov-4.006121_pt1 | contig 19242 bp, 23 predicted proteins | sample MGYA00242573_ERZ504737 | MGnify/ENA primary metagenome ERZ504737 (study PRJEB26092, sample SAMD00036203) | human gut metagenome | host: Homo sapiens | study: EMG produced TPA metagenomics assembly of...
ATGTACCTCCATTTCGATTCACGGGTGATTGACGGGTGAATCGAATGGAGGCGGAGACCGACACCGGCAGACAACCGGGTCATCTCCGAAAAAAATGGCAACAAAAACGCCAGATTTCCATGAGGGAAAACTGGCGCGCCAAGAACAGCCATTATTATACTGAATCACATGGAACGATAATGCCGATGCAATGTTATACTTGCCCGGAGGAGGAGCAATGCTTTTTTTAACTGATGTAGATCATGTGAGCTTTGAAAAAGTAAAAGGGGCACGGCAAAATAACCTCCAATCGGCTACCGTGTCCCTGCAAGTCGTCATAGGTTTGTGTAAACGCAAAGAAACGGCGGCTCTGAAAATCAAAGCCGCCGTTTTATAGGCGCGTGAAAATGTGTCTGCTGTACGACGGCTTTTTTCTTTTGCCGTCGTCCGGCAGATTAAAATATTGAATTACAATTCATTGATGGTTGCAGTAATCGGCATGTTACAGATGCGTTTTGCCGGAGCGAAAGGTGCAAGAAGAGAAGTGAACACAAGCAACACCAGTATTTCTCCAATAGATGTTAAAGGGATTTGCCATGCCGTTCCCCAATAATTTGTAATCATCTGCGAATAGAGAAAATGATGCAGCGGTAACCCCAGACCACAACCTGCGAGGAGTCCAAGCGTAGTGTACGTGGCGGTTTCCATGAGAATCATCTTCTTGATTTGTAAACTATCCATCCCCACTGCACGCATGGCTCCGTATTGATTTGTTCTTGCAGACACGCTCATAGAAATACTGTTTACCGTATGAATAATAGTAATCAATGTGATCACGGCGAGGAATCCATAAACAAACAGGCAGAACATAAAATAGGTATTTTGTGTGTCTTTGTTTTGCGCCAGTCGATCATAAAAGCGATAATGTCCATTTGCCAATACGTGAAGATCATTTACATTCTGCTCTGTTGCTTTTTTGGACAGCTGTACGTCAAGAACAGCATAGGCATCTTTGCCTGTAATTTCCTTGAACGTTTTCTCTGAGCAAATCACAGTTGGCTGATCCGATGTATCAAAGGGACTATCTTTCAAGACTCCAGCCACGGTAAGCTCTGTCTGCTCCAGCTGAATCGTATCTCCAACCTTCAAAGAATTGCTTTTATCAAAAACCGTCAGTACACCGTTGCCTTCAGAGACAGCCGATATATCACCTGCAATCAAATCTTCAGCTGCCCACTGAAACTGCTGATTCTCATAAGAAATCAAATCAATTTGCCCCAATTTCCCTTCATATTCTGCAGGAAGGCTTTGATACATCCGCCCAAATACCCGCTTTACATACGGCCGGCTTTCCACCTCTTTGGCAAAACTTTGTTTAATGTCGCACAGGTTATCAGGACTACTATAAAAGACATCTGGTGCCCATGGCTTTAAGGGATTGAGTGCCATATTCACCCATTGTATAAGAACGGAAAAGCTCAAAATCATAATGATGCTGAGTGCAAAGGAGCCAGTCATGAGAAGTAGATTTTTTGGAGAGGATACGGCATGATGAATCCCCAAGCCATCTCAATTTTCAAAAAGTTCTGCTTGATTGGCCGGGATGTGTTCCAATTTTCGGAAAGATTTCCGGTAACAGCCGCAACCGGAGAAACACCTGCCGCCCGCCTTGCGGGAGAGATGGAAGATAACAGCACGGTCAAAACACCAACAACAATTCCGCTGATGATACCGACACTACTAATCCCAAATAGCGGAATCTGTACAAATTCAGCGCCCGCACCAAACCGGAGCAGTGCACAAAGCATCCACGTGCCCACAATCCCAACTATCACGCCAATCGGAACCGCTGTTTTGCACCAATAGAGTGCTTCCAACTTGACTATGCGCATAACTTGTGCCCGGCTTGCTCCAATACAACGAAGCATTCCAAAAAATTGTGTTCTCTCTGCGGTTCTGCTGTTCAGGCTTCCCGCAATCATAAAGACTCCCGCAGCCAAAACCAGAACAAACAAGATTGCAGCTACAAGGTACATTCCCATGACATAAGAATCACTGCTGAAGCCCGTCAATCCCAGCAAAGCCGTGTTTTCGGATAATGTTTCGTCTGTAAAGCCATATGTTTTCCGCAACTCTGCAATCACCTTACGAATATGGATATTCTCGTAAAAGCGCACAAAACAAACGGGAGCAAGCTTACTTCCTTCTGCTTTTGCAAGACTTTGGAAGGAGTCCCAATTTAGAAAAGCCCCCACAATGTCGGCATCTGTGGTAATGGTAACATCTCCTCCAAAACCGGAAATCGTATAGCCAAAATCTCCAGCTGGTGTATGTACGGTAATCGCCTCTCCAATCTTCAGAGAAAGCAGTTCTTTTGAACGATTCGAAAGTAAAATTTCATTCTCTTTTGTAGGATATCGGCCTTCAGTCAAATTGTCATAGATCTCCGTTAGAATCGCATTATCACCACCTACGATGACGCAGCTTTTTCCATTGATCGTATAGTCTTCGGATAAATCAAAGTTCAGTCCGTCATAACGGGAGGACGTCATCACATCTGTTCGCTGTGCGATTTGCTCAATCTGTTGCTCGGATGGCTCCTTCAACATGATATGCCAGTTCCCATGTTCTTTGATCACTCGTGTCTTTTCCATTCGGATCGCCATATCTGCCATGCTGAAAATCATCGTAACCAACAGCACTGAGATAATGATGCACAGCATCGTCATCCTATTCTGTCTCTTCCGCACCTTTGCAGAAATCGGAATAAGGCTAAGATAGCTTTTCATTCGCGGCACCTCCCGAAGTCGGTCAGTACACCGTCCGATACCTGCAAAACCCGGTCAGCCGTTTGCGCGATACTGCGATTGTGGGTAATCATAATGATGGTTTGTTCGTATTTTTTCGACGCCTCTTTTAGCAAGGCAATAACCTCGCTGCTATTCTGCGTGTCCAGATTGCCGGTCGGCTCGTCAGCTAAGATCAGGGCTGGCCGGGTAATCAGTGCCCGCCCAATTGCCACACGTTGCTGCTGACCACCGGAAAGCTGGCTCGGCAGGTGATTTCGGCGCTCTTTCAGATTCAGCACCGCCAGTAGTTCTTCCAGATACTTTTTGTCCGGCTTCTGGTGGTCCAGCAACACAGGGAATATGATATTCTGCTCCACGGTCAGCTCCGGCACAAGGTTGAACGCCTGAAAGATAAAGCCGATATTCCTACGCCGAAACACGGTCAACTTCTTGTCGTTCATGGAAAAAATGTCCTTGCCGTCGATCAGCACCTTGCCTGACGTAGGCGTGTCCAATGCGCCGATCATGTTCAGCAGTGTACTTTTGCCGGAACCGGATTCCCCGACGATTGCCACATACTCGCCCTTTGGAACAGAAAAGCAGACATCCTTTAATGCCTTGACAGCGGTTTCTCCGTTGCCATAGGTCTTACTGATATTTTTGACTTCTAATAAGTTCATAGTGTAAACACCTCTTTCTGAATGATTTTGCGATATAGGCAGGCTGTCTTTGTTTGTCCTGCCTATGTGTGAGAGAATAGCACCTGAATCTTACTGTAAGCCTACAGCCAGCCTACAATTTTGTAGGAATCAAAAAATTCATTGTGAAAGTTGTCCCGATACCTAATTCGCTGTCAACCTCAATGGTGCCGTTATGTGCTTCAACGATTGCCTTTGCCAAAGGTAATCCCAGTCCAATCCCTTGCTTGTCCTTAGAAAAACGACTGCGATAAAACCGCTTGAAGATGTGATGTATATCCTCTGGGTGGATGCCGCATCCATTATCCGTTATCACAATTTGGACACCAGACGGCAACTCCTTCCACGCAACACGAATTGTTGCACCACTTTCTGTATGGTCAAACGCATTTTTCACGATATTGTCGATTGCCTCATTCAACCAATCACGATCACAAAAAAGAGAAAGATGATCCGAGCCAGACAGAATGATTTCTTTCTTTTCCTGTCTGCTCTATATGCAAAATGCAGTTCAATATCCCGCATCATATCTGCAACATTTTCTGCGTTCTTTTCCAAGACAATGGCTCCGGCATCCAATCTTGTAATCTTGAGCAGACTTTGCACCAGTGTTTCGATACGGTCAAGTTCCTGCTCAGACAAACCCGCAAATTCTTTCACGGAGACACTTCTATATCCTCGTCTTGAAGGAGTCCGTTATAAATATTGAGTGCTGCCAGCGGTGTTTTCAGTTGGTGTGAAATGTCGGAGATTGTATTTTTCAAAAACTCTTTCTCTCGTAACTCGTTATCTGCATGGGCATTTAACACTGCCGCTAAAGAATTGATGGAATGAAACAGTCGGTACAATTCGCCCTCATTGTCACATTCAATACGGGCATTGCGATCACCATCAAGATACGCATTGATTTCTAATATCGCCTGCTCCATGATCTGATTTTGCCGATTAAAATATACAAAGCAGACTGCCCATACAGCACCGCCAGCCAATAGAAAAAGGATTAGCAATAACAGAGAAAGCCGGCGATATGACAGCCATAGAAAAACCTCGGCTAAGAGAAATGTAACCCCCAAAACCAGTGAAAGCGAAAGAAATAGATTTTTGATTTCTTTATTTGCCAGTATCTTCATTCTGCACCTCACCCGATAATATTCCATTTATATCCCATACCTCGAACAGTCAGGAGCATTTGTGGTTCGCTTGGATTATCCTCGATCTTCATACGAAGCCGACGCATATAGACCGTAAGGGTACTACTGTCGATATAATTCCCGTCGCAATCCCATAGCTTATCTAAAATTTGTCCCTTTGTCAGCACCATGCTTGGGTTTCTCATAAACAAGCACAGTAGCTTGTATTCCGCGGCAGTCAAATCCAACAGCTCCCCATTTTTGAAAACCTGTCCTTGCAGCAAAAGAACCTTGATGCCATTCGACTGCAATTCTGTGTCTGCTGCTTGAAAAGAATTTGCACGTCGAAGTAAGGCGTTAATCCTTGAAACGAGAACCCCCAGTTTGAACGGTTTTGTGATATAGTCATCACCTCCAATATCCAGCCCCATAATAATACTTGTTTCCTCATCCGAAGCCGTCAGAAAAATAATTGGCACCTTTGATGTAAGTCGAACTCTTTTGCAAAATTCAAAGCCAGACCCATCTGGCAGAGATACGTCCAACACCAACAAATCATATTTTCCGTCTGTCCACAATTCCTCCGCTTCTTTGAGCTTCTGGCGATATTTAATTCAAATCCCTGCTTTTTGAAAGCAAAAGAAAGCCCGTTAATCAGGCTTAGATCATCTTCAAGAAGTAATATATTACTCATACTTTTCTGCCTTTCCTTGTTTTGTTCGACCATCAATCGGCTTTTCCGCATCCTTTGGAATTAGCCAGATAGTTGCCATCTTTACAGCTCCAGATATGCGCCCGGCGGCACAATAGTAATTTACTCTACGAGGTGTCACGCCCCATTTTTCGGCGGCCTCTTTTAGTGTCATATAATCCATTCTGCACCTCCACAGAGTACATTATAGTTCTTTGTCTCGAACAATACAAGTTTATCACCAATCGCAGCTTTATATAATCGATAATCGTACAGCTTGTCAGACATAATAAGGTCATTCCATCATATAAACCGGAACGATACAATATTATTGAGGTGAACGATTATGCCGATTGATGATTTGACTGCTTTAGGGCAAAAAATGCGGGAAGCCCGAAAGAATAAAGAACTGACACAACAGGAGCTTGCGGATCTGAGCCATGTTTCTGTAAAGCAAATCGCCAATATCGAAAAGTGGAAAATGAATCCTTCTTATTTGATTTTGAGAGCATTGGCAAAGGTCCTGCACATCTCTTTAGATACGCTTATAAATCCAGATATTTCTCTGGAAGATGAAGGTGTCAATCAGATGAAAATGCTTTATTCCAGCTGTCCGCCAGAAATGCGTGACACCCTGTTGCATCACACCCAGGAAACGGTGAAAGAACTGACAGAGTTGTCCGAGATATTTGAAATGAATTGAGCCAGTGAGTGAAATTTAACGATTCTCTCACTGGTTCTTTTCAATTTCGGAGAAAAGAGGCAAGCAATGCCTGTGTTAATACACACAGGCCCGCAGAGAAGAAAATCCCTCCGTGATTTTCCTCTCCGCTTGCTTGTGAGGCAGCGCCCCCAAGCCCCTTTGAACACAGAATTTCATTCTGTGGCTGCGCGGTATCCGTTCCATGCGACGAAACCCTGTGATGCTGACCTGTTCCACCGCATGAAGTACATGGAACGCCGTGGAAGTGGCCTACGCAAAATCGTCAGTGAAACCGAAAAGCTACCTGGATATACAGAGGCATATAAGCCCGAATTTTCCTCAACAGCGACAGATTTCAGAGTTATTTTGAAAAATGTAAACTACAACTTAGAGGGTGATACCCACCAAGTTACCCACCAAGTTATCCACCAAGATATTGAACTATCAACGATGTCCAAACAGATTTTGGCTTTTTGCACAACACCAAAATCCAAGAAAGAGCTTGCAGTATTTTGCGGCTTCAAAGATTTAAGAAACTTCACTTTGAAGCATATCAATCCGCTTTTAGAATCCGGGCAATTAGAAATGACTATTCCCGATAAACCTAAAAGTCGCAATCAAAAATATATTACAGTTCGTTCCGAATAAACAGAGAAGCAGGGTATTGGGTCTCATCTCCCATTGTCCTGCTTCTTTTCATTCCAAATTATATTCACATCATTTACCCATACACCCAATCCTGGATCGCAAATTTCAAACTCTGCACCTTGCCCAACAGCCAGATTGCAGCCAGCGGCAGTCCCATCGGGCTAATCAAAAATGCCATAACCTCCTATATTTAACCACTAAAAATTGGGTGAAAACTGCTCTCGTTTGGTCAAATCAAGTCAAACTATATCAGCCCGTTTAGGTATAAGAAAACCCCGGAAAACCTTGATTTTCCGGGGTGTTTGAACCATTTTGATATAGTCTGAGCAGTCGATTATCGCTTGCTGAACTGCGGAGCGCGACGAGCTGCTTTGAGACCGTACTTCTTACGTTCTTTCATACGTGGGTCACGAGTTAAGAATCCAGCAGCTTTCAGAACTGGTCTGTAGTCGTTGTCTGCCTGAAGAAGGGCTCTTGCAACACCATGTCTGATGGCACCAGCCTGTCCTGTGTATCCACCGCCATGAACGTTAACTAATACGTCAAATTTGCCTTCTGTTTCTGTTGCAGCTAAAGGCTGACGAACGATAACTTTCAGTGTATCTAATCCAAAATATTCATCGATATCTCTTTTATTGATTGTGATCTTACCGGTTCCAGGTACAAGATAAACTCTTGCGATTGATTTTTTTCTTCTTCCTGTTCCGTAGAATTTTGCGCTAGCCAATGTTTTCTACCTCCTAATTAAAATGTTAAAGCTTCTGGTTTCTGAGCTTCATGTTTGTGTTCCGGTCCTGCATATACGAAAAGTTTTGTGTACATGCTTCTTCCTAAAGGTCCTTTTGGAAGCATACCTTTAACTGCGAGCTCGATAACTCTCTCAGGTTTCTTTGCTAACATTTCTTTTAATGTGGTTTCTCTCATTCCACCTACATAATCGGAGTGATTGTAGTAGATTTTCTGCTCTAATTTCTTACCTGTAACTTTGATCTTGTCAGCGTTTACGATGATTACATAATCACCTGTGTCTACGTGTGGTGTAAACTGTGGTTTATTTTTTCCTCTTAAAACGCTTGCTACTCCGGATGCCAGACGGCCAAGAGTACATCCATCAGCGTCAACTACATACCATTTTCTTTCGATTTTATCTGGATTAGCCATATAAGTCTGCATGGTTTTACCTCCTGTTATTTATCAACGATAGTTTAATTAACCGCGGAATTTCCCGCGAATATAAGTTATTGGAAACGCCGGTGCTAAAAATGCGGAAATGTCCGAAACCGCTGATAAATACTTTCGCCTGGGCTATTTGGCTTAAGCATCTCGCACTACGTCACATTTGGTTATTATATTATAAGGGTTCTGTTCTGTCAATAGGTTTTGTGTCGTTTTTTCAACTTTTTTCGTTACTCCCCCGTTTTTTGTTTTTCATCAACAAAACTGTTGATCAGTTATCCCACCGGCAATTATCGAAACGGATGATTTTCTCCTCCTGACTATCAATCAAAAAATTCAATCCCCATCAGTGTCAGTCCCTGTGCCGGAGCAGTTGGGCCTGCCATTTCGCGGTTGCAGGCTTCCAGAATTGTCTTACTCTCTCAGGCGGATACTGTCCGTTTCCTACTTCGATCAGAGTTCCGGAGATGATTCGTACCATGTTGTAGAGGAATCCTGTTCCTGTTACACGTATGGTTACGATATCTCCGTCACGCCATACATCAATTCCTGTCACTGTACGGATAGTTGTTTTTACCTGCGCTTTTGCACCGCAAAAAGAAGCAAAATCATGCTGTCCGATCAGGTATGAGGTTGCTGCTTTCATCTTATCTACATCCAGTTTGTAGTGGTAGAAATAGGTGTATAAGCGCTCTGTCGGAACCGGGAATTTGCGATTCAGGATGCGGTATTCGTATGTTTTCTCGCTGTCGCAATAACGGGGATGGAAATCCGGTTCTACTTCTTCAGAGAGCTGAATGCGGATATCTTCCGGAAGACGCTGGTTCAGTGCATAGGAAATCTTTTCCCCAGGAATGCGTGTGTTGGTGTCAAATACTGCCACGTTTCCCATGGCATGAACCCTGCGTCTGTACGGCTTGCACCAATCGTTTCTATCTTCTCGCCAAGAAGCTCGGACAATGTATCATTTAATACCCCCTGTACAGTAATCCCGTTTGGCTGTGTCTGCCAGCCGCAATAGTTTGTGCCGTCATATGCAACTACAAGACCAATTCTTTTCATCTGTTTTCCTCCATAAAAATTGAAAACTTTTGTTATAACAAAATAAACAATATGCTGTAATCCTTTCCTACCGGATTACAGCATATAAAATATCTTTATAAATTATATCAGTACTTTCTCAGATTCCCACAATTCTGAAAACAATGGCGATTCCCAGATAAGCCCACATCACCACATATGAAATGTAGTCTCTGGACTCATAACGCAATGGCTTCATCTGGTTCTGTTATCACCTCCATGATAGCACCTTGCTTCCATGGCCATGGCCAGATCATTTGCTCTTCTGAACGCAGAAATAAACAATGGAACCAGAAGCGGAATCATATTTTTTGCCTTCTGAATTATATTTCCGGTTTCAAAATCTGCGCCACGTGCAATCTGTGCTTTCATGATCTTATCGGTTTCCTCCATAAGGATTGGGATAAAACGCAGCGCAATAGACATCATCATGGCAATCTCGTGGATTGGCACATGAAGTTTATTTAACGGCCTGAGAAGTCGTTCCAGACCATCTGTAAGTTGATTGGGTGTGGTAGTCAGCGTCATAAGAGAAGAACCGATCACCAGATACGTCAGGCGGATGGCCATTCTTCCGGCCAGCTTCAGGCCCTCCTCTGTCACATGCAGGATTCCCCACTGCCAGAGAACCTTTCCGGGTGTCAGAAATATATTAAATACCACTGTGATCATAAGAAGCATCACGATTGCCTTCAGTCCCTTGAACATAAATTTCACAGGAACTTTGGAAAGAATGATCATCGCTGCCAGAAATATAGTTGCCACTGCATATCCCGGAAATGTATGGAATACGAAGACAGAGATGATAAACACCAGCGTCCCCACCAGCTTTGCTCTCGGATCCATTTTGTGCAGAACGGAATCTGCAGGATAATACTGTCCTATTGTAATGTCTCGGATCATACTTCCTGCCCTCCCTCATTCTCTTCTTGTTCTGCAGACTTTTTATCCATTGTTTCCTTCTGAATGCTTAAATTTTTATCAGCCGCATCTGAATAAGACTCTTTCGTCCCATCCTTAGTCAGATCAGCTTCCATCTCACTAATTAAGGTTTCTGCTTTGGCATTTTCTTTTTTCGACTGACTGTCTGAAACAGATTGTCTGTCACCGGACAATTTCCCGGGATTACATTTTCTTAAAACTGCAAGGATATTCTCTTTTGCCTCATCCACCGTTGTAGCAGTTACATCTACATCCAGGCCTTTTTCCTTCAACGCATGCATGATATAAGTAATCTGCGGTGCTGCAAGTCCCATGGCTTCCAGCTCTCTGTAATGAGCAAATACTGCTTTGGGAGCATCATCATAAGCGATTTCTCCGTCATTGACTACAATCAGTCTCTCCGCATATTTCGCAATATCCTCCATGCTGTGGGATACAAGGATAATCGTAATCCCTCTTACTTTATGAAGCTCTGCGATCTGGTCAAGGATATCATCTCGTCCTTTCGGATCCAGACCTGCAGTTGGCTCATCCAGAATAAGAATTTTCGGATTCATTGCCAGTACACCGGCAATAGCAACTCTTTTCTTCTGTCCGCCGGAAAGCTCAAAAGGGGATTTACTGAAATTTTTCTCCTTGAAACCTACGTGCTGCAGTGCTTTCTTTGCTTCTACTTCTGCCTCTTCCCTGGATAATCCCTGATTCATGGGACCAAAGCATACATCAGAAAGCACATCATTCTCAAAGAGCTGATGCTCCGGATACTGAAATACAAGACCAACCTCGCTTCGCAGGGCACGACGATCATATTTCTCTCCCCAGATATCCTCTCCATTATAAGTGATCGTACCGGAAGTTGGACGGATCAGCGCATTGAAATGCTGGATCAGTGTAGATTTCCCACTTCCTGTATGTCCGATAATTCCGATAAACTGTCCGTCCGGAATAGAAAGATTGATGTCTTTCAGCGCATGGATCTCATAGGCAGTTCCCGGACTGTAGGTATAAGTTACATTTTTTAATTCTATTGACATAAGGCATTCACCAGCTCCTCTGTAGTCAGTATTCCCTCCGGAACATCCACTCCGGCTTTATGAAGTTCGTGTGCCAGAAGTGTTACCTGCGGCACATCCAGTCTGTATTCTTTCAGAGTTTCCACCTGTGAGAAAATCTCTCTGGGGGTTCCCTGCATCACCACTTCTCCGTTGTCCATAACATATACCTTGTCCGCATGAACAACTTCTTCCATATAGTGGGTGATCAGAATGACTGTCACTCCTTCCCGTCTGTTAAGGTCACTGACTGCCTCAAGAACTTCCTTTCGTCCATTCGGATCCAGCATTGCAGTTGGCTCATCCAAAATGATGCATTTCGGACGCATTGCCATGACACCGGCAATTGCAACTCTCTGCTTCTGTCCGCCGGAAAGTTTATTCGGAGAATGATAACGATAGGATGTCATTCCTGTTTTTTTCAGGCTCTCATCTACACGCTCCCAGATTTTCTCTGTGGGCACACCCATATTCTCCGGTCCGAACCCTACGTCTTCTTCTACTACAGTTCCTATGATCTGATTGTCAGGATTCTGAAAAACCATGCCCGCTTTCTGTCGGACTTTCCATAATTCCGGCTCTTTAGACGTGTCAATCCCATCTACCACAAAGTTCCTTCCGTCGGAAGCAACAGCGCATTCAGGTGCTTTGCAAGAGTAGATTTTCCGGAACCATTATGTCCCAGAACAGCCACGAATTGTCCGGCTTCAATGTCCAGGTTTACATCATTGACAGCACGCTGCGTATCCTGCACGTTACCATCTTCATCATACTTGAGATAGTCAAATCCCAGCTTGAATGCCTTGATAATTCCCATAATATTTTTTGTCCTCGTATTTTGTCTGTCTGCTGCTTATTTTCACAGGAAAAGAATCCCGTCAGTAAACAGCGAATATTTATTTTTTCAGGCTTCTTCAGTAGCTGCCAGTCCGGTCAACTCGTCAATCAGAGCCCAGATCTCATCTCTTCCCTGCTTCGTCTCAGCAGAGAAAGGAATAATAATGCCATCTTTGCTCAGCTTCAGCCTTCTTTGATTGCTTTGATATTTTTCTGAACCTGGCTTCGTTTGAGCTTGTCAAGCTTCGTTGCAATAATGATCGGCTCATAGCCATTGTTCAGAATCCAGTCATACATCATCTTGTCATTTGCAGACGGATCATGACGGATATCAATAAGAAGGAAAACCGCCTTCAGGTTTTTGGATGTATGAAGATATCTTTCGATCATCTTGCCCCATTTTTCCTTCTCAGACTGTGAAACCTTTGCGTATCCGTAACCAGGGAGGTCTACCAGATACATGGCTTCATTGATATTATAAAAGTTAATGGTCTGTGTTTTTCCCGGCTGTGCACTTGTTCTGGCAAGAGATTTCCGGTTCATCAGCCCGTTGATCAGCGATGATTTTCCCACATTTGATTTTCCTGCAAATGCAACCTCCGGTCTGTTGGTGTCCGGGAGTTTGCTGGTAATACCGCATACGATATCTAATGATACATTCTTAATAACCATTGATTTCCTCTCTTTTTTCACAACAAATGGTCAATCTTTACTGACTGACCATTTATTTTATACCAGTGCCTTATTAAGCACTTCCTTCATCGAACTTACAAAGGTAATGGTAAGTCCGTCTGTGATTTCCTTATCTAATTCCTGAATATCCGGTTTGTTTTCTGCCGGCACTAACACCTCTTTGATCTTAGCATATTTTGCCGCAAGAAGTTTTTCTTTCAAACCGCCGATCGGAAGAACTCTTCCTCTCAGTGTGATCTCACCGGTCATTGCAAGGTCTGCCCTTACCGGCTTCTTAATAATTGCGGAAAGGATTGCAGTTGCCATGGTAATACCTGCGGATGGTCCGTCTTTTGGTACTGCCCCTTCCGGAATATGCACATGAATATCGTTTTCCTGGAAAAATTCCGGCTCAACTTTATAGTCAGAAGCAATGGAACGAATGTAAGTAATACCTGCCTGTGCAGACTCTTTCATAACATCTCCCAACTGTCCGGTGAGCATCAGCTCACCCTTGCCGGGCATTACATTGACTTCAATCTGCAGTGTATCGCCACCCACCTGTGTCCAGGCAAGCCCGCGGGAAATACCAATCTCATCTTTCTTATTTGCCATAAGATAGTTAAAATGCTCTTTTCCAAGAAAATCTGACAGATTCTTTGAAGTCACTGTAACTTTCTTTTTATCTTCTTCCATGATCAGACGTGCAGTTTTTCTGCATATCTGTCCGATGGTTCTCTCCAGGTTTCGAACTCCGGCTTCTTTTGTATAATTGTTGATGATCTTCTTAAGAGCCGCTGACTGGATTGTCAGTTTACCTTTCTCGATACCGTTCTCTTCCATCTGCTTCGGAATCAGATGTTCCTTTGCAATATGTTCCTTCTCATTCTCAGTATAACCTGCGATCTCGATCAGTTCCATACGGTCAAGAAGTGGTCTCGGAATGCCCTGAACATCGTTTGCAGTTGCAATAAACAGTACTTCTGAAAGATCCTGTGGAACCTCTATATAATGATCCATAAATCTACTGTTCTGTTCCGGATCAAGCACCTCAAGAAGTGCTGCAGAAGTATCTCCTTTATAATCACTGCTGGTCTTGTCAATCTCATCCAGAAGCATCAGAGGATTGCTCACTCCTGCCTGCTGTAATGCTGCAGTGATCCTTCCCGGCATTGCTCCTACATAAGTCTTTCTGTGGCCCCGGATCTCAGCCTCATCTCTCACACCGCCCAGACAGATACGTACATATTTCTTATGCATTGCTTCTGCAATCGATCGGGCAATGGAGGTTTTACCTGTTCCGGGAGGTCCTACCAGACAAAGGATCGGACTTTTTCCCTTATGTGTCAGTTTGCGGACGGAAAGGAACTCCATCACACGCTCCTTCACATCTTTCAGACCGTAATGACCTTCCTGAAGTACTTTCCATGCTTCTTTCAGATCATCAGAATCTGTGGATTTCTTCTCCCACGGAAGCGCCAGCATGGTCTCAATATAACCACGCAGTACTGCATTCTCGGATACATTGCTGTTGGTATTCTTAAATCTCTCGATTTCTTTGCTGATCTTCTCTTTTACCTCATCGCCGGCCTGAAGTTCCTGGAGTTTCTTCTTAAACTCCTCTGCGTCATCCGCAGTATTATCCTCACCCAGTTCCTCACGTATCAGTTTCAGCTGCTCTCTGAGAATATATTCTCTCTGATTCTTATCAATTCTGGCCTTCACTTTTTTCTGGAGATCTCTGCCAATCTGCATGATCTCAATCTCATTTCCAAGGATTGCACCCAGAACTTCATAACGTTCCTCCAGTGTAAGTGCCTCCAGGATCTTCTGCTTATTCTGATAAGATAAAGGAATATTTACGGCAATCTGCTCAACCAGTTCCTCAACATTATCTATATTTAAAATCTGTGCTACCAGCTCTTTGCTGACTTTTCCATTTTCCATGCAGTATCTGTGGAATAATTCCTTAAGGCTTCTGTGCATGGCTTCCATCACTGGTTCCGGCATCTGCATTTCTTCTTCATCAACAGGTGTGATCTCACTTCTGATAAACGGAAACTCCTGCTCAAATTTCACAAGTGTGGCTCTTCCCGTTCCCTCTACAAGTACCCGCAAAAGATTCTGCGGAAGTTTCACAACCTGTTTGATATAGGCAATGGTTCCTACATGATATACACCTGCCAGATCCGGTGATTCCACCTCAGGATCAATCTGAGTAACCAGAAAAATCTTCTGGTCATGAAGCATGGCAGCTTCAATCGCCTTGACAGAACGCTCCCTGCTCACATCAAAATGAACGATCATCCCGGGAAGGATGGTAGTCCCCCTAAGAGCGATCGCAGGCAGCACTATATTCTGATTTGTCATTTATTGTTCAGTCCCTTTCATCAGGCTGTTTCCGGTTTATCCTTCTTGTGTGTCCGGGACGTTCTTCTGCTTCCGGCTGTCTTCGCCTGTGCAGGAGCTTCTCCGCGGACGATCTCCGGCTCACCGGTGCCATCTACTACATCTTTGGTAATTGTACACTTGCGAATCGTGTCATCTGACGGAATCTTATACATCAGATCCATCAGTGAACCTTCCATGATCGCACGCAAACCTCTGGCTCCTGTCTTACGTTCCAGAGATTTCTTTGCGACCAGTTCAAGTGCATCATCTTCAAAATCAAGTTCAACACCATCCAGTTCAAATAATCTGTGATACTGTTTGGTAAGTGAGTTCTTCGGCTCTTTCAGAATACTGATCAGCGCATTCTCATCCAGCGCATCCAGAGTTACAACTACCGGCACACGACCGATAAACTCAGGAATCAGACCGAATTTGATAAAGTCTTCCGGCATTACATCCTTCAGGATCTCACCCACATTTCTGTCTTCCTTAACAGAAACCTCTGCACCGAAACCGATGGACTTGGTATCCTGTCTGGACTCAATGATCTTCTCGATTCCGTCAAAAGCACCGCCGCAGATAAACAGAATATTTGTTGTATCAATCTGAAGAAACTCCTGATGAGGATGCTTGCGGCCGCCCTGAGGCGGAACACTTGCCACTGTACCTTCCAGAATCTTCAGAAGTGCCTGCTGCACACCTTCACCGGAAACATCGCGGGTTATGGATGGATTCTCAGATTTTCTTGTGATCTTATCAATCTCATCAATATAGATAATTCCGTACTGTGCACGTTCAATATCATAATCTGCTGCCTGAATGATCTTGAGAAGAATATTCTCAACATCCTCTCCTACATATCCGGCTTCTGTCAGTGTGGTAGCATCTGCAATAGCAAACGGTACATTCAGAAGTCTGGCAAGTGTCTGAGCCAGCAGAGTTTTACCTGAACCTGTAGGTCCAAGCATCAGAATATTACTCTTCTGAAGCTCTACATCAGAATTTTTTGACGCAAGAATTCTTTTATAGTGATTATAAACAGCAACGGAAAGAGCCTTTTTTGCTGCATCCTGACCAATTACATAATCATCCAGAACTGCATGGATCTCTTCCGGTTTTAACAGATTAATATCAGAATTCAAAACCTCGTCATCATAAGGATTTAATTCTTCCTCCATGATCTCTGAGCAGATGCCAATGCACTCGTCGCATATAAATACTTTACCATCCGGACCTGCGATCAGTTTTCTTACCTGATCTTCTGTCTTCTGGCAAAAGGAGCATCTTACTTTTCCTTCTCTCATTTTTTCTGCCATGAATTTATGTCTGTCCTTTCTCTATACTAACTAATAAGACTCCTGTGACGATTCACAGGAGTCTTATCTTTCGCATTATTTATGCATGACTACACCGTCAATCAGTCCATATGCCTTTGCTTCTTCAGCAGTCATATAGTTGTCCCGGTCTGTATCACGCTCAACAACTTCTATCGGCTGACCGGTATTTGCAGCCAATAACTCATTTAAAGTTCTCTTTGTCTGTGCGATATGATCTGCCACGATCTGGATCTCTGTTGCCTGTCCCTGCGCACCGCCGGATGGCTGATGGATCATGATAGTGGAATGCGGAAGAGCAAATCTCTTTCCTTTTGCACCGCCTGCCAGAAGAAAGGCACCCATGCTGGCAGCCATTCCAAGACAAATGGTAGAAACATCGCATTTAATATACTGCATGGTATCATAGATCGCCATGCCGGCTGTTACGGAACCGCCCGGGCTGTTGATATACAGCTGAATATCTTTACCAGGATCTTCTGCTTCCAGGAAAAGAAGCTGTGATACGATCAGTCCTGCACTCACATCATTTACTTCTTCACCAAGAAAAATGATTCTGTCCTTCAGAAGCCTTGAATAGATATCATAGCTTCTCTCTCCCCTGCTTGTCTGTTCAATGACATAAGGTACTAAACTCATATAAACGCCTCCATTTACGCGGCTGACTTTTTTCCGAAAGAGGCAGACATCTGAGCCTGTCTCTTTCCGGTTCTTAAAATTCGATTACTTTAAAATTAAACTTCCTTAGCAGCGTCAGCGATAACAGTAACTGCTTTCTGTACAGCCATGTCTTTCTTCATCTGCTCAAGTTCACGCTCTCCAAGTAATTCTTTTAACTTGTCAGCTTCCATTTTGTATGCTTCAGCCATCTTGGAGATCTCTTCATTTACTTCTTCCTCTGTCGGCTGAATGTTCTCAACTTCTGCTACTTTCTCAAGAACCAGTCTTGTCTGGATTCTCTTTAATGCCTGTGGTTTCATATCTTCCATCATCTTATCAGCTGTCATGCCAGTGAACTGGAAGTACTGATCCATGGATAATCCCTGGGACTGCATTCTTCTGCTGAAATCATCAAGCATCTGACGGCACTGTGTCATAAGCATAGCTTCCGGAATATCCATCTGTGCATTTTCGATTACTTTATCTACTGCTGCATCTTCTTTTGCACGTTTTGCTTCGTTTGCTTTCTTATCTTCAAGGTTTGTTTTCACATGCTCTTTGTACTCTGCAAGTGTATCGAACTCAGAGACATCTTTTGCAAAATCATCATCCAGTTCAGGAAGTTCTTTTGCTTCGATCTTCTTAACTGCGCATTTGAAGATTGCTTCTTTACCTGCAAGTTCTTTTGCCTGATATTCTTCAGGGAATGTAACTTTTACGTCTACATCATCGCCAACTTTAGCACCAACAAGCTGTTCCTCGAATCCCGGGATAAATGTGTTGGAACCAAGTGTCAGAGGATACTCTGTAGCCTGTCCGCCATCGAAAGGTACTCCGTCTACAGATCCTTCGAAGTCGATTGTTACGATATCATTTAACTGAGCTGCGCGGTCTTCTACGCTGATTGTTCTGGAGTTTTTCTCCTGCTCTTTCTTGAGTTCAGCTTCTACGTCTTCGTCTGTTACTGTGATTTCAGTTTTCGGTACTTCTACACCTTTGTAATCACCTAATGTAACTTCCGGTTTAACAGCAACTTCTGCTGTGAAGATGAATGCTTTTCCAGGCTCAGCCTGTGTAATGTCGATTGTCGGCTGGGAAACGATCTCAAGTTCGCATTCAGCTAATGCTTTGCTGTAGTGTTCCGGAATCAGAGCGTTAACAGCATCTTCAAGGAATACTCCTTTGCCATACATCTGCTCGATCATTTTTCTTGGAGCTTTTCCTTTACGGAATCCAGGGATGGAAATTCTTCCTTTTGCTTTCTGGTATGCATTCTGCATTGCTTTTTCTAAATCTTCAGCGGCAACTTCGATAGTAAGTTTAGCCATGTTTTTTTCCATTTTTTCCACCTGTAAACTCATGTTACAATGTTCCTCCTTAAATTCAGGTTATATTTTGCGACTGGTTTTTCAGCTGCGTTATATCATTCACAGTTTTTACCTATTTCTATATATTCAAGTCTGAGCTCCGCTCCCACCATTGCAGAAGCGGGAGAGTTACTGTTCACTCTGTGTCAGTAACGCAAGAAGTCTGTTTATAACTCAATTATATATTTACAGTCATTGTAGCAGTATAGCACAAAAAATCCAAAAGTGCTAGTGTTTTTTCGCATAAAAATAAGGGTTTTGGGATGTTTTAACGTGTGTAAACTACAGATTCTGCGATTTCTTTTGCTTTTTCTTCATTTTCGAGCTGTGAAATCAGGGAGAGTGCGAAGTCTACAGCCGTTCCCAGGCCGCGGCTGGTGGTTATGTTTCCGTCTACTACTACGCTGTCTTCACTTGTTACTGCGCCATCTTTGGAGAGAACTTCCATGAATGACGGATAGGAAGTTGCTTTGCGGCCTTTGAGGAATCCCAGTCCGGAAAATACGCTTGGAGCTGCGCAGATGGCTGCGATTTTTTTGCCTTTATTGTTGAAGTCTGTCAGGAGGTCGATGAGTGGTTTGTAACCGGCAAGGTATTTGGTTCCCGGCATTCCTCCAGGAAGAACGAGCATGTCGGCGTCGGCGAAGTCGGTTTCAGCGAATATGGCGTCGGTGAGCATGGTGATGCCATGGGATGTCTGGATCCGGGTGGTTTCTTTGATAGATACGGTTTTGATGTCGATTCCGGCGCGGCGAAGAAGGTCTACTACGGTTAAGCTTCAATGTCTTCGAATCCATCGGCGAGGAAGATGTATACTTTTTTACTCATTTTTTTGTGCCTCCTGATTGTTGTATTTTTTAAGATTTTTATCTTGTTTTTCTGAAATGGATTATAGCATTTTTTATGGATAGTTACAATGTTTGTTTGGATTGGGTAGGGACACTGGGCAGGGACGCGCGAAGCCATCTGTCTCCTGGGGTTCAGTTTCGTGAGCCTAAGTAACTCTAAGGTTTGGTAAATCTGCTAAAAACATGAAAAAGAATGCAAAACTCGCTCCGTTGCAAACTTCGCTCAGACACGTTGCGATTCTTTT
>ENA-OQIO01000583-OQIO01000583.1-human-gut-metagenome-genome-assembly--contig:-NODE-583-length-19239-cov-2.687840_pt1 | contig 19239 bp, 25 predicted proteins | sample MGYA00242573_ERZ504737 | MGnify/ENA primary metagenome ERZ504737 (study PRJEB26092, sample SAMD00036203) | human gut metagenome | host: Homo sapiens | study: EMG produced TPA metagenomics assembly of...
TACATTTTTGCCATTGAATTTTATGCTTCCATGAGTAGCTCCATAAGTCTGCAAATAATTCTAAATAAAGTTGTCTTTCCCGCACCATTTGCTCCTAATAAGCCATAAATGCCCGGTTTCAATGTTAAAGAAATATCATTCAACACTAATACCCTCTCATATTTTTTTGTTATATTTTGTAAAGTAAGCTCCATTTTATGCAACCTCCAATCTAATTGTTCGTGCCTGTGAATAAATAATGTGCCCTAGAATGATAGTTGTGAGCAAATAGGTTACGGCCCAATAAACTATTTTTTGCTCATAAACATTAAAAATATTTGTAACAAGAATAAATGCAACTCCGATTGAACCAGAAGCAAACCATAAAACATAATTGTACATTTTGTTTCGCCACATAGTAAGAATCGAAAACAAAATGATACAAATTAAGTTATAAGGAACAAGCAAGTATAATAATATGTTTAATAGCGATATAGAAAGTGTGGGTTGTACTATAATAGACAATCAAAAATACAAGTATCATATCTATTAATCCCATAATCAATAACTTGACTATTGTATGTTGACGTAACTCATACTTCAATGTTTGCTCCAATTCCCACATTCCTGTTGTAAAGCTTTTAAATAATTCATCAATAAAGAAAAGTATGGATACAATCAAAATAAACGTAAGGATTTGCATAATTTCATTTATTGAATGAAGAGAGGAAAGGTTTGATGTAATAAAAATAGCACATATCAATATAATAAATTGTGCTATCCAGCTACGTACGGAAATAAAACGTAGCGTAGATAGAAATAAATTAAAGTATGAATGTTGCTTTATCTGATTAGCAATAATTTGTTCTTTGCCTAGAGAAATAATATGTTCACGTGTTTGTCCATCAATATCTATAGGATAGTTTTTAATTTTTTTAATGATATCCTCATTCATTTTAAAAACTCCTTTCTGTCCAGTAATTTACTCAATTTTTTTAATCCTTGTTGAATACGTGATTGAGCTGTAGGAACACTTACCCCCGTAGTTTTCGCAATATCTTTAACTTTAAAATCATGATAGTACTTTAAAATGATTGCTTCACGTTGCATATCTGGAAGTGTATCTAAAGCTTTCTGGATAATAATACTATTTTCATTTTCTATTATGTTATCAATCATTGACTTTTCTACATCAATAGAGAAAACCGAATCATTCAATTCTGTTTGATTCAAAGATTTTTGGTACAATAATTGTTACAGGTATTTACAGCTATTGTGAATAGATAGTTGTAAAACTTACCCGAATAACGAAAGGTATTAATTGATGTAACAAGTTTTAAAAAAAATATCTTGTGTCAAATCGGCTGCCACACTTCGATTACCATAGCATCTTCGAACACAATAGCAATAAATTTGATTATAATATTTATTAACCAATACTTCCCATGCATCTGTATCCCCTTTCTTTATTTTCTCTATCAGTAAATAATCATTAATTTCCTTCACCTTCTTTATAAATAGGATATCCTTCACTTTAAATAAACAAGCTTCTTTGAAAAAACATTTAAATATAGCAAAAATTTTTATAATTTATATTATATAGCGTTCGCTAATTTCTTGATAATAAATCATTCCGATTTACAATTTGTTAGTTGACTATGTTTACTATAACATAATAAAGTAGGAAATTGCCTACATAGCCTTGCTGACAATTTCCTATTCAAAATCTATTTTACAATCTTCCAGTTACTATCTTTTTCCAACGTCAAGTCAAACTGTGAAATCTGCGTTGCTTTCGTCCTCTGGTCGAGATATTTCACCGATATTGACGCTTTTATCTGTTCCCCATCTTGTATGAAGATGGGATTTACCAGCTCCGAGAACGCATAATCACAATTCACAGGTTTAAGAACATTCCCCGATACATAATAAGCAAGCTCCTTTTCTGTTGCGGTAGGGTAGAGCTTGAAGAATGTTTCCAAGAACTCTGTCACTTCCTCCGTCGTGGCAGCGTCCACCGTTCCATCTGATTCCTGCGCTTTTGGTTCATAGCTGGATTTTGTTGGTATGCTGCTGATGGTTGGATTCTGTATGATAACCAGATTCCCGTCACCATCTACATGAACCACCACCATATAAGCGGAAGTGTAGACGATAGAAGTTTCTCCCTCCGTTACCGTCTGATCTATCGAGTAGACAACGGTAAAGTCGGTTGTTCCAGCCTGTTTTATATCCCAAATCTTAACGTCTGTCACCGTAGAGCTTGTGGGTATATCCTGTCGTACCGTATCAACATTCAAATCCTGCAAGCTCTTTGTAAGATACTGGTTGATAGCTGTGGTTCTTTTTTCAATGGATTCCTGCGTATTACTCCAAGAATAGTAGGACTTCGCAAATGCTTTGACGAAATTCTCTATCTTGTTGGTATCAACGATACGTTGTTCAATGACTTCTTTCTCATGTACGTGTGCATATCAATAGCGGTGAAGTTCTTATACACCCAAAACTGACGCTTGCAATCAGCACCAGCCATAAGGCAATCACGGTTTTCTTGTGTGTGCCGACTTTCATCACAGGCACACGTTTCTCTTTCTTCGGTTTCGGTTCTTTCTCCTTTTTCTTAAATATCATAGTACCATTCCTTTCTTATTTGGTTTTCACCCGTCCAGCACCAATCAAGTGTTGCTGCCAGTACGAGCCTGTTAAATCTGCATAGCCGATAGGGTCGCCAGCGTGATACATTCTGTTGTTTCCTGCGTAGATTCCTACATGAGTGACGTATGTTCCGGCATTATAGGTCGAATGGAAGAACACCAAGTCACCAGCTTTGCCTGTGACAGTGGTATGTGCTGTGTAGCGTCATACTGTGCCTGTGCGGTACGAGGCAAGCTGATACCAGCTTTTCCGTAGCACCAAGACGTAAGACCAGAACAATCAAAGCTGGTGTTGGGATTGCTACCGCCATACACGTACTTCCAGCCTTGATACTTCAACGCTTCATTGAAGATTGCCTGTGCGGTAGCGTCACTGAAACTAGGCACAGCTAAATACTGACTGACTAATTTTACATAGAACATATTCCCGTACTTGTAACGCCAGCCGCCATTTTCTTTTATGGCAATCTCATTCTTATATGTAACCGTTACGCCGCCGGACTTGTCCTTTGCAAAGCTGACCGCCAGCTCAAAGGTGTACTTTTTCCCATGACTGGAAACGTAATCAATGAAGCCGCCGCCATAGTTATAGGACTGTACCACTGTATTGATGTCACAGCCTTTCGCTTCTGCGGATTTCAAAAGCTCCGAGAAGTATTTACACCCTTGTTTGATGGAATCCTCCACAGACAAGGAATTAAGTGGTAGACCAAGTGATTCACTGGCTTGCATAACGTCTGTCGTGCCAGTGCCGCCGGATTCCACTTGCATAATCGCAAGCAGGTAATTCACATAGTCAGAAATCCCGTATTCCTTTGCGTATTTTTCTACCGTAGGCTGATGTTTCAAGACTTCTGCTGACAGGTTCAGTCCAGAAAAATCCAAGCTGGAAGAGCCGCTTTCTTCATCATCTGCGGTCACGATAAACAGGAACAGAAGCAGACAGATAATCACTGTGAAAATCCCACCGAACACAGCAAAATGCCTTAACTTCATTTCTTGCCGCCTTTCTTACTGGTAGATTTCTTCATTGTTGATTGATTTGTGGTCTTTTTCTGAACCGTCTTTGTCTGCTTCTGACGTTGTACCGTTTGCCTTGAAATATCTGTGGTAGCTTGTGAATGTTTATTTACTGCTGATGAAGTCTGTTTATCTGCCGGACGGGATTCTCTGACAACCTGTGTTCTTACATTCTCCTGTGATTTTGTCACAGGCTCTTTACTCTTGCTTGATTGTGGCTGCTCCTTTGTCACTGTGACAGGACGCTCTTTGACTTTCTGCTCCGGCTTTAAAGCTGCCACCTGTGAATCCGATTTTACAGGAACAGGCGTTGTGGCTGGTCGCTCATGCACCGGGGCAGCTCTCTTTGTCGCTGATCCGTTGCTTTGTCGCTCCTTATCCACAATCGGACGCTGCGGATTCTGTTTCTCTGACTGCGGCTGTTTCGATACCGATTTTTTATCCACAATTCCACGCTTTGAGGTAGACTGTGATTCCTGTGTATTGCTTTGTGAACTATGTATGGTCTGTGAGGAATCCGTCTGACTTTTCTTATCCGGCAATGCAAGCGGCTTCTGTGATTTGGAATCCGGCAGAGCTGGCGGCTTGCTGTTACCTCCACTGGAAGAAGCAGAAGTATTGTGATTTGCTCTGGTATGCGTATTACCTGTCTGTTTGGTATTGTCTGCCTTTTTCGTAGAAGCAGAAGCAGCCGCCGCACCAGCTACACCGCCAGCAGCACCAGCCGCCATTGTCCTACCGATTTTACGCTCCAAGCGTCTTGCCCTGCGGTTGAGGAACATATACGGGTGTCGCATGATTCGTCTGCTGACTTGCTGTGTATCGGAAGATTGCAGGCTGAACATTGCCATCAAGTCACCTAATTTAAAATAGATTCCGGCAAAGGTGACTATCTGTAGAAATGCCACCATGAAAAACGGATAGCCGGAGGAAATGGAATAAAACATAGTCGAGATACTAAAGGCTGTGGTAATAATCAGTGTGATTCCGGCTCTCATCATAATGGTATTGAACAGCTTCGTAAGAGCCTTTTTTGCCATGCCCTCATAAGTCGGTATCATGGAGAGGATAAAACTAATCGGCAGGAACATGGCGTAAATGATGAATAGCACCTGCGAGAAAATCATCATGCCGGTAAGCAGAAAGACAAATGCCGAGATACCAATATTGAAGATAAACAGGAACACTACCATACCTAAACGGGTCATGGTCTTTGTGACGCTCAAATAGTCATTGTCCTTATCCTCGATTTCCTCAATCACAACGTCCTCTCTGTCGTCCGTGTCTGGACTTTCCGATAACAGGCTTTCCACACGCTCAGAATCGAGCGTTTCTATATCCGATTCCCCGTACTGTAAAAGCAGCCACGGTTGTTTCACCTGTATGGAAAACAGGCTGTCTCTTATTAAATCTACGCTGTCTTTTCCTTTGCTGTTGGAATCGGGCAGCACGATTTTTGTACCGAGCGATAATGCCGAGCTGCTTATATCTGCGGAAAAGTCATTGATTTTGCTGATATAGTTTGGGGCATAGGCAATAAAGGACGCTGACAGAATAAATACCACAAGAAAGTTGATAACCGCATGAATGGCTTTTGTGGTTTCTCTTTTTAACAGTCCTGTGTATGCCACATAGATACCCATTACCAGAATGAGGATAAGCAGGAATCCCACATAGAACCCCTCGTTGGAAAAGCCACTGGAAGTCACGCCAGCCAGCGTTTGAATGTTCTTTCCAATGGAGCTTGCAGTATCAGAGATAAAGTTCAGCTTGTAGGCTTCCTGTACTACATAGCCTGTCGCATTGGAGATATAAAGGCTCACCGTCCAGACAAAATTTGTGATAGCGTACAAGCCATACTGAATACTTTTCCCGATTCCATCAAGCCAGTTCCACGGTAGCCAATCCCAAGAGCTGTCAACGTAAAAGTCAAGCTGATAATTCTCTAGGGGATATTTAGAGTAGGCGTTAGCGTCACTCACTGTATTATCCACCAGTCCAGCCGCATAAGCCACTGTTCCTGTGATGGATAAAATCACCAGCACGCGAGAATCACCGCAAGAGTAATGAGCAGCCAGCGAATTATCTTTTTCTTACGCATAGGCTTCACCTCGTTTCTTCTGTCTGCACTGGCGGTCTGGTATCAAAGGCATGGAACAGGTCAGAGAATACAGGGTGAATCTGGATAACGCCCACACGCCCGTACAAGTCTTGAAACAGGCATTGCCCGTTTTCCAAATCCCTAAGTCGTTTCTGGTTTCCCTCGTCCTGCTTATCCACGCCGAAAAATTCAAGGGTATTCTTGATTTCCTTTATGTCTGTGCTACGAAAAGCAAACTTCAAGCCGATATTGTTCTTTATTTTTTCGTCGTCCACATCACCAGAGTTTTGCGTGACGAAGTAAACAGCGGCGTTCATGGAACGTCCGGCACGAATCAGCTTGTTAGAAAGTGCTTTCCCCTGTGCCACCTGTAAGAACGTCCACGCTTCGTCCAAATCCACCATCTTAAAAATGCTCCTGTCGGAATGGATAAAATCAAGGGCAAAGGTACTGATAACGATAAGCATTGCCACAGAAAGCAGCTCCATTGTGGTGTATTCTTCAAACTTCGTGTCCTTATCCGGCAATACAAGGTCTGCCACCTGTATGATGTTGAGCTGCCTGTCTAACTGATGGACTGCTCCACATCACCGTCCGAGAACAAAAGGTGTGCAAAGTCATAATCGGTCATGCTCTCGATATGGCCTGCGATATTTTCTGCCACAGGAGAACCGTCTTTGCGAAGCTCATCAATGACACGGAGCAATCCTCTTTTCTTGCTCTGTGTCACAGAACGGATCGCACGCCTTAATACAGGGAACTTCTCACCATCACGGGAGGAAATACCTGTAAGGAATGCCAAAATATCAATCGCCAGACTTTCAGCGTCTTTTGTTCGCTTCATAATCACATACGGGTCAAGAAGTCCTCTGTTTTTGTCCTCACTGGTAAGGTTGACTATCTTGATTTCCTGTGCAATGTCGGGTAGCGTTTCCTGCCAGTTGCCACGCTCTGATTTTGGGTCTACAATGACCGCTTTTCCTCCAAACAGCACCGCATAATAGATGATAAGGTTGTTACAGAATGATTTCCCACCACCGAGCGAACCGAGAAAAGCAGCCGCAAGAGCATTTGTCACAGAACCCTTTACGCCCTGTGCCGCAAGGCTAGGTTTCAGATAGACGTTCTTTCCTGTATCAAGGTTATAACCGATATAGATTCCGTCCGTTTCCCCAAGCTGTTGTGTCGCACCGAATCCAAGTCCAGCGAGAAAGTCAGAAGTGACATACTGGATATAATCATTGATATATCTTTTGCTTGACGGGATAAACTCACCATGCAGTCCCAACATATCCCCGAATGGCGAACTAGCTTCACATTCAAATCATCATAGAAGTCTTTGACTTCATCACAACGTCTTTTCAACTCGTCCAGAGAATCCGCAGCTACACGAATAACATAAGAGAGTTTATACATGGATTCTTTGGACTGGTCTAAATTCGTTTCCAGCTCATTCACCGAATCCAGAGCGTCCATCACATTACTTCCCGTTTCGTTATTGGATTCCCAAGCGTGATTATCTAAATCTTTCAATTCCTTTTTCTTGTTACGAACTGTAGTTAATGCTTTCTTGTTCGTCACAATCTCCACATTCATAGAAGTGGAAACAGGGAACGTGAATTGCTGTTGCTGGTAATAAAATATCTCGCTTGACGGGAAATTCAGCTCACCCACGATATTGTTTATCGTGAAGTAGGCAACATACGTTGTCTGATCTTCACGCTCCATCTTTAGGTATCGCTGATTTTCTTCAATCATGCAGCGTGTCGGACGGATAAGGTCATATCGCTTCACCAGTGTTTTACGCTTTAGTTTCTTTATCGGGAGGTCATAACTGTAATCACTGTAGGCAACGCCAGTATTCCCGTAGATATGTTCCAAGAGATACCCGAAATCGTTCTTATCCAGCCTGCGGAACTGAAAGCGGCGTGAGATTTTACTTTCCAAGAGTTTTTCCATCTTTAGAAAACGGTTGATTTCATCATTGCTCATGGAAACAAAATCACCCATGAGCTTGTGATTGACTTCATAGATAAAATCCGTAAAGGTCATAGCCGCTGATTTTCGCATACCCTTGAAGCTGATTTCTTCCTCATTCACCAGCAGCTTGAATCCAAGAAAAAAGCGGTAGTCAATCTGATTTTCCCCAATCATTTCAACCAACGCTTCTGTCTGTTCGTCTACCTTTTTACAGGCAATCTCTTTTAACCTGCCTGTGATTCCTTTTTTGGAACGCTCCTGTACCGCACGTAAGCTGTCCTCCGTGGCAATCTGTAGGGCATGGATTTTCCCGTCACGGTTCTGGGCGATAAGCTGACGGAAGTTGTCATGCACCATGTACTTTTCTTCTGGTGACAGGAACGAATAATTGTAAGGTGTCAGCTCATAGTAGGCGAAGCACTCACCGTCATGGTTGAACACCAGATTGTTTTCGATATATTTAATCGGGAACATACATCACACTCCTAACTGTCGTAATAACGGGATTGAATTTCTCATTTTTCAATTTGATGGCTTTTCCAGCATAGGTCACTTTTGGTCGGAGAAAAAAGCTCGCACAGGATTTTAGGAATCCAAAAGGCTTCTTTCCGTCAAAGGTCTTTTGCGACACGAACCAAGTGAACGCTATAGGGATTCCAAAGTATTTGAGGAACGCACCATCAATCATGTTAAAGGGCGGAAGTTCCCCAAAGAGAATCACCACGAACAGCGACACCACAAACCAAGCCATCTGGCTGAACGTGACAGGGAACGGGAGCTGAAAGTCGTTGATTGCGTAAATGACTTTCTCCACGCTCCATATGCTTGTATAGCTTTTGATTTTCTTCAATTTTCACAGCTCCTTTCTTTGAAGATTTTTCTTTACATGGAAACAGCAGCCTGTGTTTCAAGGCTGCTGTATAAAAATAACCAGTGTCATTTCACTGGCAGATAGTAAAATATTCAGTTGTTGTCAATATGGAAATTCAAACACGCCATGATTGGTGACGACAAAACGCCCCTCTATATCAAGGTCACGCCCGTATGCTTCATAGTCTATGTAATTACGGATTCTGTCTGGTATCTCACCCAGACTTTGACATTCATCTATGAAGTAATAGGCAACGTCTGTCATATCGTCACAATCGGGATAGTGGATAATCTCGTCTGCGTGTTCGCACAATTCCTCTATGCTGCTGAAACAGCAGAGAAGTTCCGATAACTCGTCCTGTATGTCCGCTGGTAAGTCCTCCACCATTGCACAAAGGCGATTGACTTCCTCAATCGAGGTGTACTCGTCAATCTCAAAGGGCAGCTCATAATCATGGATAGCGTATTCTTCGTACCTGTCATTCAAGCCGATACGTTCTGCCATCTCGTCATAATCAACGGGCGGCGTGAACCAGTCGCCTACAAGCTCACCCTCATTGTATTTCCCAAGATTGGCAATATAGATTCGCATTTCTTCGATACCACATCACCCCTTTACTGGTAGCGGAACACGCCGCTTGTGGTGAATAAGTATCTGTCGTCCAGTTCCAGCTCACTTCCATAGGATGATAATCTATGTGCTTTTGCAGTTCGTGAGGAATCTCACCAAATACGTTTTCCTCACAGATAAGGTATTCTGCCAGAGCTGCACCGTCACCTACATCATAGTAGCGTATCTCGTCTTTGTGGTCGATAAATTCCTCGAAGCTGGAAAACCATTTCTGCTGAATGGCTTTCATTTCATTGCCGATAGGCGTACCCTCCAATTCAAGCACCATGCGGCAGTTGGCGTTGATTTCCCAGAGCGGCGTATCGCTGTGTAAGTCAAAGGGCAGCTCATAGTCGGCAATCTCAATCTGTTCTTCATGTTCCACGCCGAGTTTTTCCTTGACTTCCTCAAAATCCACAGGGCAGTTGAACCAGTCGCCAGAGTAACCATCGTCCTCGTCATGGTAAGGTTTTGTATTATTTAACAGGTAAACCCGCATTTCCTGCATGGTCTGTCACTTCCTTTCATTTCCAGTATTCCCATTATAACAGCATAATCTACACCGAACACATAATGAGAAAACTTTTCTAACTGTTCTTTAGGATATTTAAGCGGTAGCTGTCGTTTGATTTCTTCCCATACCTCACGCTTGCGGTAAGGCAGGTCGGAAACATCATTGCAGCCGATACATTCTTTCATATCCTCAAAAATATCTGTTTTCATGTTGTCCTCCAATCTTTGATTTTGGCAAACAAAAACAGCAACTATTTAGCTGCTGTTCGTATGTTCTACTTATAATTATCTAGTCGTTTCAATGCCTTTTGTGATACAATGATGATTTCTTTCCCCTCAATATAAGTAATGTAATTATTATATTGATTTTGGCGTTTTGGATTTTTTTCTACATCAATCTTTCCCCACTTAAACTCAATTTTTTCAATGGATAGCGGAAATGTAATCGGAAAAGAAAAACCTCCTGTACGTTCATAGATTTGTATTACGGTAGGGTCATGTTTTAATTTATTATTTGCATATCTTAATCCGCTAAAAAAAGAAATATCGTTCTTATCCAACTTTTTTTCATAGGTCTTTTCTAACCACTCATAATAATCTAATAGCCAATGTAAAAATGTACCAACTCTGTAATTGACTTCTTTTTTCAATTCATCATTGTTTAAATCAGTTTCAGCAAGTTTAATTACTGATTGCATTTCTTCAAAACTTTTCTTTATAGCATATTGGAGCATAAGGTTATCCCTCCCAGATTTAGATTGACTTTTCTCTAGTATATCAAAACTCTAGGAGGGATAACAATATATTACGCTCCGATAATCTTATTGAATAGCTGCAACAGTACGTCTTTCACGCCAGCAGCATTGAATACCAAGCCGACAGCGATTAAGGCAATCACCAAGAATCCAATCAGTTTGGAAAATTCACGCTTGAATCCGAGATACACGCCGATAACCGCAATCGCCATAAGTACCAAGCTCTGTGCGTTAGATAAAAACCAGTTGTATAAGTTCTGTCCGAAATTCATTATTTTTTGCTCCTTTCCATCATTTCAATTTCTTTGTCTGCGGTTGCTCCTGCCTGCATAAGACACATGGTAATTACACCGAATCCTGCCCCAAGTGAGAACAGGAATAAATCAAATAAGATATGCTTCATGTTGTCATTCCTCCGTTTCTGTAATCATTTCCTCCGTAGAGGTTGTCTGCTGTTCAATCAGCTTTTTGTGACGCTCCGTGAGCTTCGCATGGTCTAAAATATCTTTGAGATAAGTCGTGCCATTTTTACTGTCAATCTTCTCTAAGACTTTCCAAGTGGGAGCACCTGCCTGCTTATCCAGTTCAGCGTCCTTGTGAGCGTATAAGGCTCTGGTTTGGTCGTCAGTTTCAAACGCCCACGATCAGAGCCGATAAAGTACGCCCATTTTTCATTGGTCTGCCATTCGCTGCGTCTTTTCTCCACCTCCCTGTCAGCGAACCGCATATAACGGTTGATAATGTTAAAAGCGGTACGTTCTGCGTCATGGTAGGTCAGCAGGTCACGCACCGCATAATAGGCTCGCTCATTTTTCAGCCGGATTTCAAAACGGTTCTTGATTTTCGTATCTTCAATGGCTATGTCATACTTTGCGTACTGTTCATAATCCTTTTCATAGATACAGAAATAAACCTCCGATTTGAGCGAACCGATATAAAGCGTATTTCCCATTCCGTATCTGCTCGTTCATTGCTTCTCACCAGCTCACCGCTGCGGTAGCTCTTGAAGCTGCGGAATACGGAAATACATTCCTCATGGCTGCATTTCTCTGTCAGCTCTGGAATATCCAAGATTCCTGCCATATCGTTGATGGCAAGGTCAAGACGTTTCATCACACCTCCCTCCACCAGAGCGTCCATGAGAAATTCATACCAGCTCCTATGCTGTGCCAGCAGGTAGCTTTCCATCTGCCGACAGCCTTTGCCTTTCAGCTCCAGCAATGTGCCTTTTTCCTTATCGGGTGAAGCCAGCACGAACACATCACCCAAGACATAATGTTCCGCATAGGAGTAGAACCCGTAGTCCTCATGTATCATCACGTCCAGCTTTAATTGCAGAATATCTTCAATCACGTGCCGAATGTCCTGTGTGGGGAATCGGATTCTGACGTAATCCAAGACCATTTCCAGCGGATTCTCTGGATTCAGCTTTTCCAGAGCGTCCGTGAATTTCCCCTTGATTTCTTCCGTCAAGGCTACTTTTCCAGATTCAACCCTGCTGACATACTCACGACTGACACCAGCCATGACCGCAAGACGATTCTGGGAAACGCTGTACTGCGTCCGTTTTTCTTTGAGTTTGTTTATCCAGTCGGTATCATTCAGATAAAATCCCTCCTATCAAAAAAGGAATGTGACAGTTACCGATTTTGTCACACTCCCTTGAATGTTTGAAAAGTCCTCTGTTTTCAAGGACTTTCCGATATTTTGTTGCCTGTTTCCTGTTGATTTGTGCCCCCCTGTTAGATAACGGGGGCAGATGGTTGGGGCGGCTTACGCTACCCCAACACAGGCTAGTCCGTACCTGCGTCTTTCGCTCCGCACGCCGCCTGTCCGTCCTGCCTGTTTTGTGACAATCTTCCTATCTCTTTTAAAAAGTCATGTCCTTTGGGTACAAGGGGAGTGTAAAACTCGGATATGACACTGTTTCCCGTATCAACATAGCCACGCCCCTTAATCTGCTTCAAGAAAAAGTCCTTGTCTACTTCACCGAACATCATACTGTATCCAAGCTCCGACATACGCCCAAGAGCCACACGGAAATTGAACTGGTCACGGATTCCATCACCGAGATACTTTGCGTCTGGACGCTGACAGGCGAGAATGAGAAAATATCCTGCCTGTCGTCCGAGCATGACTATCTGTTTCAGCTTGTTAAGGACAGCAGCATTTTCCTTTGTGGTGAGCATTTCCATGAACGCCACATATTCATCAAAGATAAGGAAGTGGGGCGATAGTCCTAAATAGGCATAGTTTTCACCTGTCCTGTAATTCTCCATGAGCTTCATTGCTTCACTTCTTGCCATCATACCGTCATAGAACCTGTCAATACAGGCGGTTATATCGTCTTTCTTGTACCAGACTTCCGACATGACAACGGACAAATCCGCAAGGTCGGCGTTCTTTGGGTCTAAAATATACATGACCGCATTGCTGCGGAGCAGAGCTTCAATGATAGTAAGGATAAAGTAGGTTTTACCACCACCAGTGCCGCCAGCAATTAGCATATGTGGGAGCTTGTCATACTCCCACCAGACATTTTTCATCAGACGCAAGCTGCCATGTTCAGCCTGTACCTCATTGATAGTGATTCTGTTCGCAATCGTATCATAGAGCAACACATATTCCACATAGCTGTCTTTCAGCTCTTTGGAAACCAGCTCACAGTACAAGCCTGTTTCCAGTTTCTTTTCCAAGTGTAAAAGCTGCTCTTGATATTTCCCCAATGTGATTTCTGTACGGATATATAAAAGTCCATGCTCCATACGGTAATACAGTTTTGGAAAATAGGTGATTTTCTCTTTTTTAGTAGTAGCTGGCAAGTCCTTGAAGAATCCGCTATCCTGTGTGGATTCCGATTCATACCAGCCATTTTCCAACAGCATACGAGCCAGCTTTTGACGGTGAAAGAGCTGCTTCACTCTGTCATACTGGAATCTGCGATAGAAAAGGGCAGCCAGCACACAGACCAGAGCCGCCACAACGATAGTCATTATCCTGTATGGCATGATTGTCAAATGGACGCTGCCATCTTGAAAAAGTGAGATTGCTTTCCAGTCCGTAGTGATGATTGACTTTAGGTTCAGCAGCATAACCACCGCAAAGAACAGCAGGAGCAGTGAACCAAAAGAGAAACGAAAAACCAGTGATTTGTCACTGGCTCTGATTCGATTCCCACGTTTATTGAATTGTGGCATATAAAATCCTCCTTTCCATGAAAAAAGCAGCTAATCTTTTACAGACTAACTGCTTATGGTATTGAATATGAAATTATAATATAAATCAAAAATATTTATTATGGTAACTGTATTCCTTTTGAAGCCAAGTACATCTTAATTGCATTATATAAAACAGGCACACCAGCAGTAATTCCAGCTACTGCAACATCTCCACCTTTATCTTTAACATAATCCCAAAGTGGATGACTTGAATCTATTTGTTCTTGTATAAGATTCAAGATTTCTTTTTCAACAGCTACACCATCCTCGCCAGAAGCAAAAATATTTTTGAGAATTGACAACTGTTGTTCATTAAATTCAAGCTGCTGTGTTTGTACAGATAATTGATTTTTCAAAATATCAATATAGGCATTTTGATTTTCTACAACTTTGTGTAATTGAAGATTGGTTTCTGCGGTATTAACTGCTGTTTGCTCAATCGCTTTTTGCATTTTTTGACGATTATTATAGGCTTCATCAGCTGCTTGTTTCATTAGTTTGTTATTTTCTTCTATTTCTGCCTGAACGCTTAATGCCATATTCGTTGTACGTGATAAATCAAGAGAGGAAAAATTATCTAAGTTTACTTTAGAGAAAATATCGTTTGCCATGTTTTTTCTTCCTTATCAATAATTTGACCAGATAGTCATAGGTATAGATAAATTTATTTATAAATACTGTCTGACACTGATTTCTAACAATATTATACAGTTATTTAACACCGCTTTCAAGCAAAATAGAATTACGCTTATTTTTTATGCTGTGGTTGCTGGTTATGATTTTGCGGATTTCCGGCTGTCTGACCGTTCTTATTCTTCAAGACAATATCATCTGCCTTGATATACCAGTCAACGTCTGCACCTTGAAATGTAGCGGTTGCCACCGTGTCAGCTACAGGATTGATGATTTCCACCTCTGCATTGTAATCAAATTCCTTTAATGGAACAGAAGCCGGAATACTCACCTGTATCATGCGTCCTTGCTCTTTACACTTCAAATCGTAGGTGCGTTCCTTGATTTCTTCAGAAACCGTACCGTCCTCATTCTGGATATGTACCTCTCGTCTTAATGCGGAGAATTTCAATACCCCGAAAGTCTTTTCCTTGTCAATAATGATTCCGTTTGCTAATCTCATAAAATTTTACCTCCTTATGCTTTCACCATATCGTCAGCCGATAAGATATAGTTTGTGAATCCTCTTGTACCGATTTTGTAACCCTCTGCGGTGATTTTGGGATTGATAAGTTTCACTTTTTCCTCTGATTCAAAGTTCTTCTCACCGGCAGAAGCAGGCAGCACCACGATAATATCATCTGCCCTCTGTACGTCCGAATAAAGGTTGAAGCTACGGGAAACTACCGTCATACGTCCGTTGATCCTACGCTGTTCCACCTTATTCTCACCTGCAAACTCCAAATTTCCGAATGTTTTTTCCATGTTTGGGATAACGTGTTTTAATTCCATAAATTGTTTACCTCTTTTCTTTCTATATTTTTAAAGATTGATTGTGTCATTCTGCTGTCGGGATAATATCTGTCTGCCTGTGAATTATCAAGGGCAGGCGTTGTGCTGAAAGCACCCTTGACAATCCCCATTCAGAAAGATAAATCGTAATCAAGCAGAAGTTAGATAAAATATCAGGCATATGCTGATTTTCCTAAAATAAATGTGTTTCCGGCGGTTCTTTGTTGTGATAGTTTTTCAATCTTTATCACTCCAATACTTCTTTGATTCCTGCCATGATGTACTCCGCACAGGGTAAGGCGATTGCGTTTCCAAGTGCGGTACACCTTGCATTGTCGCTGGTCTGTTTTCCGAGATTGTCATACTTCGTCCAGTTGTCAGGAAGCCCCATCAGACGTTCACATTCAAGCGGTGTCAGATAGCGGATAACTCCGTCTTTTTCTTTCCCCTCATACCAGAGCGAAAAAATATTGACCGCACCAGCTAAAAGAGTGGGAAAAGGGTCATCTGACCGTCCGAAGCTTCGTAGGAATCCGGGTATATCTCCCGATTTTGCACAGCTTCGCATTCTTCTTTCCTCAAAGGGACATAAGACGGGTATTTCCCTCCCTGTTTCAGCAGCAGATATTCCACCGGCTCCGGCGGAGGATAGCCTGCTCTCTGTGCCAGTGTCAGGAAGTGGGTACAGTTGACGGGGTTTAAGTAATATTTCTGCGGCACGCTGTCCTCCAAAATCTGCCACGACAAAGACGCGCTTTCTTCTCTGTACGAGGGAGGGTTCTCCCCAATACTGGGCGTCCAAGAGGCGCCAACAGACGTCAGCGACACTCCCTCTAACCATTCCGCATTTTGCCCATCTTCCAGAATCAGGCATTGGAATCTCGGAATCTGTGAATGATTCCAGCACGGATTTAAAGTCCAGCCTGTGATTTGATGAAAACGCTCCTGCGACGTTTTCCCAAACAGCGATAACTGGAAATATGCCATTGGTCGCACACCTCATTTCTTTTATGATTCTGATTGCATGGTAGAAAAGCCCCGATTTACTTCCTGCCAGCCCCTCACGGAATCCGATTGTGGAGAGGTTCTGACAAGGTGAGCCGAATGTGATGATATGCACTGGAGGTATTTCAGAGCCTTTCAGCTTCGTTATATCCCCCAAGTGGAGCATATCGGGAAAATGCCTTTTCGTAATGGAAATCGGTACTTTTTCAATCTCACTGGCCCACACGGGAGTAATCCCGTGACGGGAAGCCGCAAGAGGAAATACCCCGATTCCATCAAACAGGCTCCCAAGTGTAAGGCACATTATCTGTTTCCTTTTCTGCCAAATCTCTTATATCCGGCAAAGATAAGACCAGCAGCAGAAATTCCCATCATAACGAATAGTGCGACAAATGGCGTGTTGTCACCTGTTTTTGGTGAATCACTTGTCTTTGTTGGTGTGCTAGGTTCTTCTGGTGTCGTAGGGGATTCTGGTTTTTCTTTGACTGTCACAGTCTGCCCCTCGTCCTTGATGTCCTTATGTTCAGCCACTTTGATAGGCTCGTCTGGATTGGACGTATCGTACAATTCTTCAAAGGTCACAACCTCTTTGCCGCCAAGCTCCGAAGCATTGAACGTAAATTCAATCTGAACCTCCATTTTAGAATCCTCGGCAGTAAAGGTAAGGTTGTTTTCTACACGCTTGCCATTCACTAGAAGTTCTGTATTTTCAGACTTCACCATCTGCCAGCCTTTAAGAGTATATTTCACGCCTTTTTCAAGACCATCTAAAGTGACTGTATCGACAATCGTTACTTCATCGTCTGCTTCAATCGTCTTTTCACCTGTTGCCTTATTGGTAGCGGTTGTGTGCATAGTGATGATACGTTCCGTAATCGTCACCGTTTGCCCCTCGTCCTCAATGTCCTTGTGTTCAGCCACCTTGATAGGCTCATCTGGATTGGATAAGTCGTACAATTCCTCGAATGTCACAAGGTCTTTTCCTGCAAGAGAAGAAGCATTGAATGTAAAGGCAATCTCGACTTCCATACTGGAATCTTTTGCAGTAAAGGTATAGCCACTTTCTACAGGCTGACCATCAATCAAAAGCTGTGCATTTTCAGATTTCACCATCTGCCAGCCTTTTACTGATAAGCTGTACCTTTTTCCAAGCCATCTAAAATGACCGTATCAATGACAGTTACCTCTTTACCAGCAACAATCATCTTTTCACCTGTGGCTTTGTCGGCAGCATTAGTATGAATCGTAATCATTCGTTCTTCGATAGTCACGGTCTGCCCCTCGTCCTCAATGTCCTTGTGTTCTGCCACCTTGACAGGCTCGTCCGGGTTGGATAAATCGTACAATTCCTCAAATGTCACAAGGTCTTTACCGCCAAGAGCAGAAGCATTGAACGTATAGGAAACCTCAACTTCCATTTCTGATTTTTTCGCAGTGAACGTGTAATCACTTTCCACAGGTTTACCATCTATAAGAAGCTGTGCATTTTCAGATTTCACCATCTCCCAGCCTTTCAACTGATATTTTGTGCCTTTTGTCAGACCGTCCAAAGTCACAGTATCAACGATAGTCACGCTTTTTCCGGCAATGATTGATTTTTCACCTGTCACCTTATCTGTGGCAGTCGTATAGATAGTGATTTCTGGCTCATATTCATCTGTGAGCGTACCTAAATCCACAACAACTTTATTTCTCGATACCACGACATCAAATGCCGGAATCAGCGTCATTCCCTTGTTGGAATCGCAGCGTAATTCTTCGATTGTGTAAGTATCATAGAGCAAAGCACCTTTGCTGTCGTCTGGTGTGGAAGTACCGAACCAGATACCATCTTCACTGGTCTTTCCAGCATTGGTATTCTGCTTGTGAGATACCCAGTCAGAGGAAGTGGAGAACTGACCATTTTATCTGTCACAATGATATGGCTTTCACCAGTCGTCTTGCTCGTGATCCTAAAGGGAACATTCGCAAGTCTCTTGTGAGTACCATCACCGATTTTCACCCCCTCCAAATCACCACGTTTAATCTGATTGTAGATAGAGTGTGTTTCATCTGTTAAATCCACGATTTTTCCATCTTCTGTGATTTCAAATTCAATCGGTTTTGCACCGTCCGTCAAATATCCCTCTGGTGCGTTACTTTCTTCGATACGGTATTTTCCGTATGGTAACGTATCAGCGTCAGTTGCAGCGATACCGTCAACACCAGTATGGATTGTCTTGACGACTTCATTTTTGTTGTATAACTTGCCATCTACCAAGACAGCGTTATCATTTAAGGAAATGATTTCAAAGGCAGTATCTTTCAAAGTCGCACCACCCTGTGCTTTTGTATCTTTGGTTTCAAGGTCACGTTTCTGGATTTTCACACCGCCACGGATAACCTTGTCTGATACGGAATACTGGTTGCTGCCACTCAACGCCGCAAGCTCACCATCTTCTGTAATCTGTGCACATAGACACCTTTTATCTGTTCAGAACTTCCGGCAGCCTGCATATAAGCACCCTCCAATAAGTAACCGTTTGGAGCTGCCTTTTCTTCTACAGTGATAGTACCAAGTGGCAAGCAGATAGTACCATTCTGTGTATAGAAACTGTCACCAGACACCTTGTAAGAATCCGCCAATCTTGTGATGTAATGGACTTCATTATTGCTGTCTTTTTCAGCGATTGTCTTTGTCGTCCATGTGCGTGTTGGTTCTGATGGAAGATTGTCTTTTGTGTAGTAACCGTCATAATACTTCCAGACGAACTCCGCACCCTCCAAAGAAGCGTTACCCTGTGGCGTAGCTTTGGAAGTTTCCATATCAATCTTGAAAAGCTCAACCAAAGTATCCGTGACTTTTGGTGTGTCGCTGACTTTTAAAGTCGTAGTTTCGCCAGCTTTGACCGTCATAGTATAGACGTTCTTATCTAACTGAAATCCTTTTGGAGCTTTCGTTTCTTTCACATAGTATGTTGCAGCTCTTAATTCCACAATGTCAGTATTGCCATTGGCATTTGTCGCAAGTGTGGCAACAGACTTCGTGCAGCCTTTATCAGAATAGACACCATAAGTCGCACCAGAGAGA
>ENA-OQIO01000584-OQIO01000584.1-human-gut-metagenome-genome-assembly--contig:-NODE-584-length-19217-cov-1.943321_pt1 | contig 19217 bp, 25 predicted proteins | sample MGYA00242573_ERZ504737 | MGnify/ENA primary metagenome ERZ504737 (study PRJEB26092, sample SAMD00036203) | human gut metagenome | host: Homo sapiens | study: EMG produced TPA metagenomics assembly of...
GCCATATTTCACAGTAACGGTTGATCTGGATGAGCTGAATAAAAAAGTAAATTCCTATAGTTACTGGCAAGATTATGGACGAGGAAACTGTAGAATATATCTATTATTCAATCGACAGTGACGCAAGATGGAATCAGCAAAATACGAGAACTGGAAAGTGTTACAAAATTATAGGCGGGAAGCAATTACTTCAGCATGAGTGCAGCAGATCAGGCAAAGTTCACCAATGTATTTGGTGAGAATATGTTTGTAGGATATGTCCTGAAAAGAGAGGGAAGTGGATGGCATATTGACGGAGTTCTGGCAGAGGATCCACCGGTGTATGTTGTGGAGCTGTATGATGCGGAAAATAATGGACTTTTTGCCATTTCTTCAAATGATACAAAACTTCCGGGAGTTACTTACAGGGAATTTAAAAGGAAAGCAGAGGAGATTCTGGGTGGTCAGAATTATCAGTATGAAGAAGGAAATGACCACATTATCATGACGTATCAGAAAGACGGAGCAACATATCAGACAGAAATTGTGCCGAAGTCAGATGGTGCAGATGCGTCTTACGTAAAAAATTATCATGTGTATCCTGCACAGGGGAAATTTGCATACCGGACGGTAACGGCTGATACGTATTACCTTTGCAGGCTCAAAATGACAACCAGGCAGGTCGGTACAGATTTATGGATTGAAAAGAAAGTTGCCGGAGGTGCGGCAGACCCAAAAGAACATTTTACGTTTGTTCTGACAAAAGCATCGCTTGCCGGAACCAGTTACAGCGTCAGCTATGAAGGAATTGCAGAAAATGACGGGGCAGGGCATCAGGAAACACTTACATTTGATGGAAATGGAGTGGCAAGGCTGTCTTTAAAGAATGGAGAAAAAGCCAGAATCCTGCAGATGCCGTCAGGGGATGTTCAGATCAAAGAAGAAAATGGTGATTATGTAACAAAAGTTACAGTCAATGGAATTTCTGAAAAGTACAGTGATACATCGGGAATAAAAATCCAGCTTTCCAGTGAGAAGACAGAATTGGTTTTTACAAACCAGTTAGATGCACAGCCACCGACAGGTGCAGAATTGCTGAGTGTGCCATACTGGCTGATGGGAGGAACTGCACTGGCAGGACTGCTGGGCAGCAGAATCACAGGCAGGAGAAGAAAAGACAGAAAGAAAAAGTTTTTTTAGAAAGACAGAGCAGGAAAGATGGACAAGGAAAAATTAAAAAAACTTCGAAGATCAGATTTTTTCAAAGCGGTATTCCTTATCATTTTTGTATTTGTTACAGGGTGGGTCATATTTGGATTTACCCGGGTGTATGGTTCAGCAATGAAACCGGCAGCATGTGACGGGGATATTCTGATGTATTACCGCCTGCATACAGAATATAAAGCAGGAGATATGGTTGTTTATCAGGCAGACGGACTTCTGCATATTGGAAGAATTGCGGCGGTGCCGGAAGAAACTGTGCAGATCACAGAGGAAGGTGAACTGGTGATCAATGGATATACGCAGGCTGATACAGAAGTATTTTATGAAAAAGGACCTGCAAATGGTACGGAAGAACAATCGCTTGGAAAAGGGGAATATTATATTCTGGCGGATGATCCTTCCTCAACGGAGGACAGCAGAAGTTATGGACCGATCTTGCGGAAGCAGATCAAAGGCATTGTGGTTACGCTGATCCGCAGAAGAAATCTATAGAAGGGAATCCATGGTTTTTGGCGGGATCATGCTGAAGAAGCAGGAAGATCCGGAAGCGTCAACGATCATCTATCATAGTTGGGAGGTTGTCCACAACATAATATTAGGTAGAAAAATCTAATGGATCCAATAAAAATAAAAAGAAAGGAAATGCATAAGCTTTTTGCTTCTGAAGGTTTTATGCTAAGGTGAAAAATGAAGAATAAAATGAAAAAGCTGGCAGCAGCACTGCTGTCAGGAACAATGCTCCTTGGAATGACAGGGTCTGTATTTGCAGCAGACGCACAGACAGATGCAATGTCTGTATCGGTAACTGCAAATGATACGAGTGCAGTACTCACAAAAACCTGGACTGCGGCAGAAAATGGACTTCTGAAAGATGGGGAAGAATTTACATTTCAGTTAACCTATGACAGTGTGGAGGCAGTTTCAACCAACGTACCTGCAGCTCCACAGTATATGAATCAGCTTATGAGTGAAGGAACGGCAGTTGATACAACTCTGTCAGCACAGTGGAAAACCAGTGCGGCAGGAGGAAATACAAGTTCTGCAACGAAATCGTATGTAGATTTATTTAACGGAATTTCTTTTACGACACCGGGAACGTATCATTTTACCCTGTCAGAAAATGCAGGAATAAATCCGAATATTTCTTATGATACGGCAACGTATGAAATTATAGTACAGGTAGTGTGGAAGGATAATTTTGAAGGACTGAAGATCAATGGTGTCAGTACAGCACAGGGTGAAAATAAGTTAGATGGAGCAACATTCGAGAATAATGCGGCTGCAAATAAGACACTTACGGTTTCTAAAAAAGTCGGAGGCGGTGCAGCCAACAAAAATGATGACTTTACATTTAAAGTAACGATCACAGGAATTGACGGAACATATTCCACTAACGTTGCCGGAAAAACGATCACCAATGGAACAGAGACAGAATTTACATTAAGACATGGCGAAACCTTTGTAGTTAAGAATCTTCCTGAAAATGCATCCTACACGGTTGTTGAGACTGATAAAAAAGGTTATCAGAAGACCGAGGTAAGTGTAAATAAAGAAGCAAATCAGACCAGTGATACAGCAGAAGGTACAATCCGGATGGATGGTGAAAATACAGTAGACTATACAAATACAAAGACTGTGCCGTCACCGACAGGAATCGCACTGGAGATTCTTCCATTTGCTGTTCTCTTCCTTGCAGCAATCGCAGGAGGCGTTGTATTTTTCCGCAGAAAAAGAGGATGATCTATGGAGCGTAAGGCAGAGTATTGTCTGACGCAGATCTTTCCACTACCTGGTAAATGGTCTGGCAGCGATCGTGTTTTTCTGCTGCATTGCCTATTCAGGATATGCACTGTGGGATAACTGGAGCATATTAAAGGAACCGGATCAGGTAAGGGAGGATCTGATCCGGTATAAACCTGCAAATGAAGAGGAATTAAGTTACAGTTTTCAGGAACTGAAAGCAATGAATCCGGATGTATGTGGATGGCTTACACTGGATCATACGAAAATAGATTATCCGGTTGTACAGGGAACAGATAATTTTGAGTATCTGGAAAAGGATGTGCTTGGAAATCAATCGGTGGCAGGAAGTATTTTTCTTGATGCAAAATCTGACAGAAACTTTCATGATTTCTATACTGTGATTATGGGACACCATATGCAGGGCAGAAAAATGTTCGGGGATATTGATTTATATACGATGTTTCTTTCTTTGAAAAAAATACAACCGGGACACTTTACGTGGAAGGCAGGATCCTGAAGCTGGAGACGGTCGCAATCCTGAAGGCAGATGCGTATGATAAATATGTATACCGGACAGACTGGAAAGAGAAAGAAGAAAAAGAAGAGCTGATCCGGCACATTTACGAACTGGCAGTCCATACACGGGGGCAGCGGCTGACGGTGGAAGATCAGATGATAGCATTATCTACCTGTCTTCAGGAAATACAAATGGCCGTCATCTTCTGATCTGCAAAGTGATAAAGGAAAATACAGTGGAAGGAAGTGAAACAGAGTGAAAAGAAAGAAAAGTTTCTGGAATATGTTCGTAGCAATGACGAGTGTTCTGATGATGACAGTGATTGGAGCCTGCACAATCTATGCAGCGGAAGAAGGCGGCAGTGCCGAGGTCAATGTACAGACAAAAGTCAGTGGAACAGCACCGGAAAAAGAAGTATTTACGTATACACTGAAAGAACAGGGAGCTTCAGACAACCAGGAAAGAAAGCTGACGGTTGAAGGAGCTGGAACGGGAACATTTCTTCTTCATTATACCCAGCCGGGGGTATACAGTTATATTTTAAAGCAGGAGAGCGGGACAAAAGCAGACTGGACTTATGATTCCGAGGTCTATTATGTAGATGTCTATGTAATGTGGGATGAAAAAATGGAGTCACTGGAAACCGTGACAGTCTATTTTGACAGTGAAGGAAATAAGAGCGAGCCGGTTTTTGAAAATAAATATCAGCAGCCGGAGAAAAGAACGCAGGCCGTTGTAAAAAAAGTAAGATCTGCTAAAACCGGAGATGAAGATATACTTTCGGGATGGGCAGTCCTGATGATACTGGCAGCAGGAACCGGTGTCTTGGCATACCGGAAAAAGGCAACCCGGCAGAGAAAATCATAAAAAACAGAGAAAATGCAGCAGAAAGCAGGAGAGACTGTATACAGGGAATAACTTTGTATACAGTCTCTTTTTTGCTGCATAAAAAGCTATGATATCAATAGTAGTATTTTGAGCAGAATTTGATACAATAGGAAATAACATAAAAGCTCAAAGGAGGAAGGAATATGGGACTTATCAGGGCAGCAATCAGTGCGGTTGGCGGAACAATGGCCGATCAGTGGAAGGAGTTTTTTATCTGTGAATCACTGGATGCGGATGTTCTTGCGGTAAAAGGACAGAAGCGGATCGGCAGCCGTTCGGCAAATAAAAAAGGAAGTGATAATCTTATCACAAGCGGGTCGGGAATTGCAGTGGCAGACGGACAGTGTGCTTTGATCGTGGAGCAGGGAAAGATTGTAGAAGTATGTGCGGAACCGGGAGAGTATACTTATGATGCATCGACGGAACCGACGATCTTTTCAGGAAATCTTGGATCATCACTGGATCAGGTATTTGATGTGATCGGCAAACGTTTTACATATGGAGGAGACACCGGAAAAGATCAGAGAATCTACTATATAAATACAAAGGAGCTGATCGACAATAAGTTCGGAACGCCGAATCCGGTTCCGTTCCGTGTAGTAGACAGAAATATCGGTCTGGACGTAGATGTAGCAGTGCGGTGCAGCGGAGTTTATTCCTACAGGATATCAAATCCACTTCTGTTCTACGCAAATGTATGTGGAAATATAGAGCAGGAATACAGAAGAGAAGAGCTGGATCATCAGCTTAAGACGGAATTTATCAGTGCATTGCAGCCGGCATTTGCAAAAATTTCAGATCTGGAGATCCGTCCCAATGCACTTCCGGGACATGTAACAGAGCTGTGTGATGCGATGAATGAGGCACTGACAGGAAAATGGGCAAATACGAGAGGAATTACGGTCGTATCCGTTGCCATTGGAACGATCGATCTGCCGAAAGAGGATGCTGAGATGATCAAGCAGGCACAGAAGACTGCGATCCTGCGTGATCCGATGATGGCAGCAGCAACTCTGACAGAGGCTCAGGCCGGTGCAATGAAGACGGCAGCAGGCAATTCCGCAGGAGCCATGACCGGATTTATGGGAATGGGAATGGCAGCACAAAATGGAGGAATGAATGCTCAGAATCTGTATCAGATGGGAGCTGAGATGGCTCAGCACAATGCAGGACAGAACCAGCAGAATGTCAGCAGCCAGCCGCATATGACAGCACCGGGCAAGGGCGGTGAGAAAGAAGCAGCAGGAAAGTGGACCTGTGCCTGTGGAGCTGTGAATGAGAAAGAATGGAAGTTCTGTCAGGAGTGTGGAAAGGAAAGACCACAGGAGGGATGGATCTGTAGCTGCGGTGCGGAAAATAAAGGAAAATTCTGCACAGAGTGTGGAAAACCCCGTCCGAAAGGAACTCCTGTGTACCAGTGCGACAAGTGTGGATGGAAACCGGAAGATCCGAAGAATCCACCGAAATTCTGCCCGGAATGCGGAGATCCATTTGATGCAAATGATATCGTCGGATAAAAAGGAAGAAAGATAAATGAGTGAGTTGATACAATATAAGTGTCCGTGTTGTGGAGGAGCTGTAGAGTTTAACAGTACTGCACAGAAAATGAAATGCCCGTACTGTGATACAGAGTTTGAAATTGAGACGCTGAAGAAGTATGATGAGGAACTGAAGCAGGAAAAGCAGAAGGAAGATCAGATGCAGTGGCAGGAAGATGCCGGAAGTCAGTGGGAGAAGAAGAGACCTCAAAGATGAGGGTTTACCATTGCGAATCCTGTGGTGGTGAGATCATAGCAGATGAGAATCAGGCTGCCACAAAATGCCCGTACTGTGATAATCCTGTTGTAATGAAAGGACAGTTCCAGGGAGATCGGAGACCGGATTACGTGATTCCGTTCAAGCTGGATAAGGCTGCGGCAAAGGAACGGTTTAAAAGCCATCTGAATGGAAAGCCGCTCCTTCCGAAAGTATTCCGCAGTGAGAATCATATTGATGAGATCAAAGGGATCTATGTTCCATTCTGGTTATTTGATGCGGATGCAGAAGCAGATATCCGTTATAAAGGAACGACTGTGCGGACATGGAGTGATTCGGATTATAATTATACCCAGACCAGTTACTATTCTATTTTACGAGGGGGACGGATCGGGTTTGAACGGGTTCCGGTGGATGGTTCTTCCAAGATGGAAGATGATCTGATGGAATCCATCGAACCGTATGATTTTAAGGATGCGGTGGATTTTCAGACGGCATATCTGGCAGGCTATCTGGCTGATAAGTATGATGTGAATGCAGAAGAAAGTATCGGCCATGCGAACCGCAGGATCAGACAGAGTACAGAGGATGCTTTTCGTGCCACGGTAAAGGGATACAGTGGTGTGGTGGTAGAAAATTCCAATGTCCGGTTGGAAAATAGCAGGGTAAAGTATGCACTTTATCCGGTATGGATCTTAAATACTACCTGGCAGGGAAAGAAATATCGGTTTGCCATGAACGGACAGACCGGAAAATTCGTAGGAAATCTGCCGACAGATAAAGGAGCCTATGTCCGCTGGTTTGTGGGGCTGACAGTAGGAATCAGTGTAGCAGCATTTAGTATCTTATCCCTGTTGTGGATGTTGTAGGAGGAGTGTGGAATATGAACAGAACAAGATCGAACAGACGAATCCTGCTTCTCTGTACTCTGCTTGTATGTCTTGTGAGTATGCTGATGATCCGGTTTTCTGCAGCAGCAGAGGAAAATGTCATACCGGAAACGAGGCAGCTCCCACGGCTGGTAGACCGTGCGGATCTTCTCAGTGAACTGGAAGAGGAAGAACTGGAAGCAAGACTGGATGAGATCAGTGAGCGGCAGCAGGCAGATGTGGTGGTTGTGACGGTGAACAGTCTGGATGGAAAGTCTGCACAGGATTATGCAGATGATTTTTATGATTATAATGGCTATGGAATTGGCACAGACAAAAGCGGTATCCTTCTGCTTGTCAGCATGGAGGCAAGAGACTGGCATATTACGACCACGGGATTCGGGATCAGAGCGATCACGGATGCTGGTCTTGATTACATATCGGATCAGTTCCTGCCTTATTTGAGTGATGGAGAATACCTGGATGCATTTGATACTTATGCAGATCTGTGCGATGAATTTCTTACGCAGGCGAAAACCGGGAATGCATATGACGGAGATCATATGCCTAAAGGTGCGTATCCCTGGTTGAAAAATCTGCTGATCGCACTTGGAAGTGGCGTTGTGATCGCACTGCTGATCGTGGAAGGTATGAGAAGAAGTCTGAAAAGTGTAAAAATGCAGCGTTCGGCAGAAAACTATGTCAGAGCGGGAAGTATGCAGGTGACAAGACGGCAGGATCATTTCCTGTATACCAGAACAAGCAAAAGTGCGAGGCCGAAGAACAATTCAGGATCTTCCGGATCAAGTACGCATACGTCGTCTTCAGGAACAAGCCATGGTGGCGGTGGTGGAAAATTTTAAGGAAAAAATATGAAGAAAATAGTAATTATAGAAGATGATAAAATACTCAGGGAAGAACTGGAAATCTTGTTAAACGACAGTGGATATCAGGCAGAGATCCTTTCTGACTTTACTGATGCGGCTGCCCAGGTCAGGCAGATCCGTCCGGATCTGGTTCTTCTTGATATCATACTGCCCGGAGCAAACGGGCAGTATATTCTGCGTCAGATCAGGGAAAAATCGGATGTTCCTGTCATCATGCTGACCAGCAAAGACGGGGAAGTAGAAGAGATCATGAGCCGCAGCAGTGGGGCAGATGATTATGTGACAAAACCCTACAATCCAACCATCCTGCTTTTGCGGATTGAAACGATCTTACGGAGAACGGAGCAGACCGGCAGACAGTCGGAGCAAAGGGCATCTTCTGTCCGGGGAGAAAAGGCAGAGGGTGAAGCAGTTCAGGAAGAACTGCAGGATGAAGAACTCCGTCTTAACCTGCTGAGAAGTACGGTTTCTTATCACGGAGATGAAGTAGTATTATCGAAAAATGAACTGGCAATCCTGCATTGCCTGATGAGCAGGAAGGGGCAGATCGTTTCAAGGGATGAGCTGATGGATCATCTGTGGGATATGAGCGAATTTGTTGATGATAATACACTAACAGTCAATATCAACCGTCTGAGAAAGCGTCTTGCACAGATCGGTTTGGAGAATAAGATAGAGACGAGACGGGGACAGGGGTATCTGCTATTATGAGTTTAAAAAAATATTTAAAGGATCACAGGCTTCATCTTTTGCTGGGACTGCTGGCAGAGGGTGTGGTGGAGGCGGTCCTATGGTTGTTCGCAAGTCCGGTGGCACTACAGGGATTTGCTTTTTTTTGGCTGACCGGGAGTATCGGAGTGATTTTTGGATACGATTTCCTGAGAAAAAGAAAATTCTATAAAAAAGTGGAAGAAAATCTGTCGCAGCTTGAAGAAAAATATCTGCTGACGGAATTACTGGATGAACCGGAAATTCCTGGAGGGACAGATCCTCTGTAGGGTGATCCAGGAAATGGAACATTCCATGACAGATACAGTAGAGCAGCAGATCAGGAAAAATGGAGAATTTAAACGTTATATTGAGACCTGGATCCATGAGATCAAGATTCCGATCGCAAGTACAAATCTGATTTTGTTCAATCACCGGGAAGATATGGAACGGAGAATGAAAGAGCAGATCAGAAGGATTGAGAGTTACGTGGAGCAGGTTCTGTATTATCTGCGAGGCGAAGTACCGGAGAAAGATTATTGTATCGGAGGTTATGGCTTAAAAGAGATTGTACAGAGTACCGTCAGGGACAATAAGGACAGTCTGATCCTGAATGGCTTTTCTGTTCTGGTTGAACTGAGAGACGAGAAGGTGTATACGGATCGTAAGTGGCTTCAGTTTATGCTCGGTCAGATTTTAAGCAATGCGGTCAAATATGCCGCGGAAGACGAAAGAAAAATCAGATTTTTACAAAAAAAGTACAGTCCTCGGAGAACAGCTCCGGAGAAGCCGGTATCTGGCTTTGGATAGAAGATAACGGAATCGGGATCACAGAAAAGGATCTGCCGAGAATTTTTGAAAAATCATTTACAGGCGACAATGGAAGGAAAAGCAGTTCTACAGGAATGGGACTGTATATCTGCAGGAGATTATGCGAGGAACTGGGACATAAGATTCTGGCTGAATCAGAACCGGGAAAGTATACAAGGATCGGAATTTTATTCCGGGAGAGAGAAGCGGATGTCCCTGTCGGTTTTTAAAATCTGAAGAAAAGGGAATCTTACAGAAGTGTAAGGTTTTGTCAGCAAAATCAATGGCTCATTTTACCGGGAGAAGCTACAATGGCGGTAACAGGCAGAAAGGAGAAGATAAAATGAGTGAACTTCTGAAGATGGAACATCTGGTAAAATATTATGGAAATAAAACCAGTCTGACCAAGGCATTAAATGATATTTCCCTGACTGTGGAGCAGGGAGAATTTACAGCGATCATGGGGGCTTCGGGATCAGGAAAGACGACACTTTTGAACTGCATTTCTACAATCGACCGCCCCACAGGAGGAAAGGTCTGGATCGACGGAGTCTGCACATCGGAGTTGAAAAAGGGAGAACTTGCAGATTTCCGCAGAAACCGCCTGGGATTTATTTTTCAGGAATTTAATCTGCTGGATACACTGACAGCTTTTGATAATATCGCACTGGCATTGCAGATCCAAAAGTGTCCGCATGATAAAATAAAAGAGAAAATAGAGGCAGTGGCACAGAAGCTCGGGATCAGAGAAGTGCTTGAAAAGTATCCGTATCAGTTGTCAGGTGGTCAGAAGCAGAGAGTTGCCGCAGCACGGGCAATCATCACACATCCAAGCCTGATCCTTGCGGATGAGCCGACCGGAGCATTGGACAGTAAAAGTTCCAAAGACCTGCTGGAAAGTCTGAAGCTTTTAAATGAAACAGAGCATACAGCGATCCTGATGGTGACGCATGATGCCTATACCGCCAGTTATGCCCGGAGGGTTATTTTTATTAAAGACGGAAAGGTATTTCACGAACTGTTAAAAGGAACAGAAGAACGGAGAAGTTTCTTTGAACAGATCATGGATGTCATTTCACTTCTCGGAGGTGACATGAATTATGCTGATTAGACTGTCGATCAAAAATATCAGGAAAAGTATCAAAGATTATGCAATCTACTTTTTTACACTGGTACTGGGTGTCTGTATCTTTTATGTATTCAATGCGATCGAAGGGCAGTCTTCGATGCTGGAGGTGTCCAGGACAAAGTCAGATTCCATCGATCAGATGGTGTGGGCAATTTCAAGCATGAGTATTGTTGTATCCCTGATCCTTGGATTTCTGATTGTGTATGCCAACCGCTTTCTGATGAAAAAAAGAAACCGGGAATTTGGAATTTATCTGATACTTGGAATGAAAAAAGGCGATATTGCAAAGATTCTTTTCGGTGAGACGCTCTTGGTCGGAGCAGTCTCGCTGACTGCAGGACTTCTTTTAGGAATCGGACTGAGCCAGTTTATGTCACTGCTGGTGGCACATATGTTTGAAGCAGATATGGCAGATTTGTCTTTACGGTATCCATTCCGGCGATTGGGAAGACGATTTTGTATTTCGTGATCATTTATGTGATCGTGATTCTGATGGATACAGTTCTGATTATGAAGACCAGGCTGATCGATCTGCTATTATCGAAGAAAAAGAACGAAAAGGTCCATCTGAAAAATCCGGTCATCTGCTGTATTATATTTGTAGCAGCGTGTATCATGCTGGGAACAGCATATTATAATGTTACTGCCGGACAACTGGATACAGAGGCTGAGGTCATGATACAGATCCTGCTTGGAATTGTAGGAACATTTCTGGTCTTTTGGTCCGTCAGTGGTGCTTTGTTTCAGATCATGAAAAAGTGTTCCGGGATTTATTATAAAAGACTGAATTCTTTTGCTTTCAGCGAGATACGAAGCCAGGTCAATACTTCCGTGGCGGCAGGAACGATCATTTGTCTGTTGCTTTTTGCTACCATTTGTATTCTCTCCAGTGCCTTTGCCCTGAAAGATTATAAGGCGAAGCAGGTGAAGAAGGTAGCCGGAATTTCAGTCAGTATGGAAAATGGACAACGGATGGAAAACGGTCAGGGATGTACTGGAAAATCAGAATTTGATTTTCTGCCTTCCAGGACTGCCATGAATTTTATACTTATGAAACCAGAGAAGTTACCATGAAAGATCTGATGGGAAGTGCAGGGGAAGAACTGCTGAAGACGCAGCAGGGATTCGAGGAATTTCTGGATTCTGAAGTAGAACTGATCCATGAAAGTGACTACAACCGGGCAGCAGAACTGTACGGTTATAAAAAAGTCCACCTTGGAGCAGCCGGCTATGCGGTGAGTGCAACAACAGAATTTTCCAAAAAGTATTTTAACAAAGGATTAAAAGAAAAGGTCCGGCTTACGATTCAGGGACAGGTACTTGATGCAGCAGAGGAAAAATGCCAGGAAACGTATCTGATGATGTCGTATTCAGACCAGAATATGGGGGTAGTGATCGTACCGGATACAATATCTTTTCCCAAAGAAAGCAGACATGCTTCTTATCTGCTTGCCGATTATTCCCCCAAATATGATACAAAAGAGTTCAGAAATTATATGGACAGTGATGAATTTCGATATCAGAAAGAGTTTACGGAAGATGAGCTGCTTTCTGTCAGTACGCAGTCGGAGATCTATGATGAAGTATCGGGTCCAGTGGAGTTGTGATTTTTGTGGCAATTTATCTTGGTCTGGTATTTATCATCAGCGGGGCAGCACTCCTTGCATTGAAAGAACTGTCCGATGCCATTGACGGAAGAGAAAAATATCGGATTTTACAACAACTGGGAGTCAGTGAAAAAGAGCTTGGGCATACATTATTTTTACAGATGGCAGTCTTTTTTGCTTTCCCGTTGCTCCTTGCCATGATCCATTCCATTTTTGGTATCCAGGTATGTATTGAACTGCTCAGTATTTATGATATAAAAGCAATCATTCCGGCATTGCTGATCTGTGCGGCGATGATCGTGGGAATTTATGGAGGTTATTTCCTGCTTTCATACAGAGGATGTAAAAGAATTATAATAACTAAAAGAATCCGTTGAAAATCGTTCTCATAAAATGTATAATTAAAACGTTGGGAACATGGTAAAGTGCTTCTGACAACATCTTGCAGGTGGCGTGAAAAGGAGAAAAAAATGAGTATTAAGATTGGTATTTTAGGTTATGGAAATCTTGGAAAAGGCGTAGAATGTGCGATCAGACAGAATGAAGATATGGAATTGGCAGCAGTCTTTACGAGAAGAGATCCTGCAACAGTGAAGATCCTGACAGAGGGAGCAGCAGTGTGCAGAGTAGAGGATGTAGAAGCATGGAAGGACAAGATTGATGTTATGATCCTTTGTGGAGGAAGTGCGACAGATCTTCCAGAACAGACTCCGAAGTATGCAAAGCTTTTCAATGTGATCGACAGCTTTGATACACATGCAAGGATTCCTGAGCATTTTGGAAATGTAGATGCAGCAGCAAAAGAGGGCGGCAATGTAGGAATCATTTCCGTAGGCTGGGATCCGGGAATGTTCTCACTGAACAGATTATATGCCAATGCAATCCTTCCGGATGGAAAAGATTATACATTCTGGGGAAAAGGTGTCAGCCAGGGACATTCTGATGCAATCCGCCGTATCGAAGGTGTGAAGAACGGAATCCAGTATACGGTACCGATCGAAGCAGCGGTTGACCAGGTAAGAAGCGGAAGCGAACCGGAGTTGACAACAAGACAGAAACATTTAAGAGAGTGTTATGTAGTAGCAGAAGAAGGAGCAGATAAAGCAGCCATTGAAGAGGCAATCAAGACAATGCCGAACTACTTTGATGAATATGATACAACGGTAACATTTATCACAGAAGAAGAATTAAAAGAAAACCACAGCAAGATGCCTCACGGTGGATTCGTGATCCGTACCGGTGAGACAGGATGCGAAGGCAACAAGCATGTGATCGAATATTCTTTGAAACTGGATTCCAACCCGGAATTCACAGGAAGTGTTCTGGTAGCTTATGCACGTGCTGCACACAGACTTTCTAAGAAAGGTGAATCAGGAGCAAGAAGCGTATTCGATATCGCACCGGCTATGCTGTCTCAGATGACACCGGAAGAGTTAAGAGCACATATGCTGTAAGAGATAATTAATAAAAATGTGTACAAGTTCTATCGTAGACTATTAATGTTGTGATGGAATATAAGGAGCAGAAGTAAAAAAATCAGGCATCGGAGGCGAAATGAAAACTCGTTTCCGGTGCCTGATTTTGTAGAAATTAAGGATTTATTTAAGATTTCCTGCGATTGCATTCTCGTGATTTGTGCCAGCCTTTTTGTCGGTACAGGCAGAAACAGACTGTTCATCGGTCCGAAAGAATCGATAATGTCTGTTAACTACTGATGATTTTAAAATGAGAGATTTTACGTACAATACCGAAACGTACGATCGGTCAGAATTCTCGCAAATATCAGTCCAAGCGGCAACATCACAATAATCATAATCGCAGAAGTAAACCATGAAACCGCATCCGTCAGGGACATAATTCCGAAATTATAAATCGCACGGTACAGGTAAAGGCCCGGAACCATGATCACGATAGAAGGCACGGTAAGTGAGATTCTTGGATATCCATTACTCTTTTTAATAAAAGAAGCAAGCAATCCGGCAGTCAGAGCCCGATAAATGCGGCGGCGGCCGGAGGCATATGTGTGAAATCAACAAGTTCAAGCCGGAGTGTATTGGCAATGGCACCAATAAATGCAGCCGTTGCCGCCATCGAATGAGAACTGTTGAACATGATCGAGAAACCGAATACTCCGCAAAAGCTTGCAATCACACGGAAAATCAGACGGGCAGCAGCACTTAGATGCAGTGCCGTAAAATCGGCCGGTTCCAGATGCAGAAGTAAAGCCATGATCCATGCAAATAAAGTGGCAACCATAACGATAATGATTGCATAAGTAAGCCGCTCCAGTCCCGAACGCAGATCCAGCTTTGCAAGGTCGATCCCGCTTGTAATAAATGGAAATCCCGGATGATGAACAGCATCGAGCAGATATAACCAGCTTCATGAAATTCCGGAATGTGAAAGACAAGTTCTGCAAGTTTCAGAAAGACTGCATAGGTAAAACATGCTGCTGAAACAGAGACTGCTATATTCAAAAACAGTGTGTAATGGTGTTTGATCAGTTTCGTACGGATCAGATTACCAATCCCGGCGGCAATAAAAGCAAGAGCATCTCAACCGGTCCGCCTCCGAGTAAAAAAGTAAAACCGCAGCAGGCAAGAGCTGCGGCAAGCCCCAGCTTTGCAGGTGAATAAAGAGCATGGATTTCTTCAATTTCATCCAGTCGTTTATGGATATCTTCACCGGTCATATGTGCTTCTTCTTCCGGAAAATGATCTACAAACTGTTCCATGCGGTAAAGCTTGGAGGTATTCACTCCCGTATTGGCAATACTCAACGACTGGGAAACACAATCGTTTCCATCAAAACAGTTAAATACAATGGACATCAATCCCACGTCTACCGTACAGGTTACACCAAGCTCTTTGGAAAGCCGGTTCATGGAAGTCCGTACACGCCATGCACCGGTTCCACAGGAGAGCATGATTAACCCAACACGACCGATGACAGAAGCTTTCTCGATCAGTCCGGCTTCTGCAATCAACACATTACTGTCATCATTGGCGTAGTCATGCCATGGAATCTCCATATGATTTTTTTCCATAATATCAATAAAGTCAGAATTAGTTGTCTGCATAAATGATCGCCTCTGCTTTGGAAACGTGGCGTTCCAGATTTTTTAAGAAATGTGAATTCGGAAGGAAAACTCCGATCTCATCATAACGGGTATTATCTTCAACAAGAGAATCCTGTCCATAGAATACATAGGACATAGGAAGCTCTTTCTGAAGTTTTATGACAATATCCAGAATAGCAGAATAAGCTTCTGCTTCGGTTTCTTTTAATTTTACGGTATCCGGTAATTCACGGATCAACAGTACACCGTTATTCTTTTCCAGAATGTTTTGTTCCGGTTCCATATCGTCGGATGTATAAGAATGGCTGTAGCGGTATGCCTGTGCCAGAAAAATATTCTTTGGAGCTCCGAGATCTGTATATACCTCATGGAAATGACGGTATTCCCGTTCATGAATCGATCTCTTATATTCAGGAAGTAACATTCCGTTTTCATCTGTCATGATCATCGGATTCTGTTTTCCGTCCGCATTGAACCGATAGGGAATCAGGAATGCATTTCTTAAAAGATCAAAGACTGTATTCTGACAGATAGCCATCAGAAACGCAGATAAATCCCGATTGCGATAAGAATTAAAAAGAGCCTGTGCGAATTCTGTAGATGACGGAGAATCGGGAAGGTCTACCCCATCGTTACTGAATAAATAACTGCAGAATGTTCCATCAGTTTTCACATGCCCATTTATCTTCGGATATTTTCTTAAATAAGATTTCTGATTTTTCTTCTCTGGGAAAAGTGTTTTTTCCTCCATAATAAAGCGCTTCCTTTCATATTTTATCCGAATAAATTATACAACTGTGATAAAGATAAGTAAAAGCTATAATTAATATAGCGGATATATGATTGTGATATAATAAAGAAGTGAAATCTGAGATTTTTATGCCAAAGTATACAAGAAAGGGTGGCGGTGGCAGGCTATATAGATGTCAAAATATGTAAGAAAAATTGCCGGTGGCAGCTTCTGTAGATAGTCGGTTGATGATTTGAAAGGGATATTTGATATAGTTTAAAACTATGACAAATACACTTTTTTTTGTATTATACAAGTTTATCAAAACAAATTATAATAAATCCATCGATCGAGAACATCATCAAGAATATGAAAAATATAAAAGAAAGCCATCAGGGACAACAAAAAAGACAGAAAACCTAAGTCCCTGCCGGCAAGGAGGAAATAATCATGAACACACCATTTCGTTACGACTTTGTAGGAAGTTTTTTACGCCCACAGAAATTAAAAGACGCAAGAAAGAATTTCGAAGAAGGGACAATCTCACAGGAAAAACTGACCGCAGTGGAAGATGAATGCATCCTGGAACTGGTGGCAAAGATTAAGGAACTTGGATATCATGTGATCACAGACGGAGAATTCAGAAGATCGACATGGCATCTGGATTCATGTGGGGATTTGAAGGTATCGAGCATCAGAAGACAGTAGAGGGGAATACAACATTTGATGCAGAAGCTGCAATGATTGATGATACATACATGACGGGAAAGATTTCAGTAAAGAATCATCCTTTCGTAGAGCATTTCAAATTCATCAAAGCATTAGAAGATGAAAATACTGTCGCAAAACAGACTATCCCGTCACCGGGACAGTTCTATGCATACTTTACCGGGGCACAGCTTTTGAATACAACATTAGAAATCTATGGATCGGAAGAAGCATTTGCCGAGGATGTGATTAAGGCATACGGTGAATTCGTGCAGGAAATCTATGCAGCAGGCTGCCGTAACCTTCAGTTTGATGACTGCGTATGGGGCGGAATGGTAGATGCGAAGATGGCAGTTGCACTGACCGGAAGAACAGGACAGAGACTGGAAGATTACAAGAAACTCCTTCTGGAACTGAATAACCAGGTAGTAGCACAGGCACCGGAAGATCTGGTGATCAATACACATGTATGCCGTGGAAATTATCATTCTACATTCTTCAGTTCCGGAGCATATGATTCCGTAGCGGATTTGTTATTCGGAGAAGAAAATGTAAATGCATATTATCTGGAATATGACGACAAGAGATCCGGCGGATTTGCACCACTTGCAAAGGTATCCGGCGATAAGAAGGTCGTACTTGGACTTATAACAACCAAGACACCGGAACTGGAAAATAAAGAAAAAGTAATCGCAAAGAATCCACGAAGCAGCAAAATATGTTCCGCTTGACCGCTTATACTTAAGCCCGCAGTGCGGATTTGCATCCTGCGAGATCGGTAATAAGCTGACAGAAGAAGAACAGTGGGCAAAGCTTAAGCTTGTAAAAGAGATTGCCGACGAAGTCTGGTCAGACAGATAAGCCAGAACAGATTGGCCATAAGCCAGCCGATACCGGTAGCAATGGCAGGGGCTGCCAGCCGAAATGAGGAAGAAGAACCAGGTTAAGATTACGTGAAGTGCAATCTGGAGCGTACTTCCGGCTAACGTCAGAACCATTTTCCAAAGTCCGTTATAAGTACCGGTGAAGGTTCCGCCGGTATTGATCGTACTTGTACAAGGATTCGATGGTTGCATTATTGCCAGAGGGACACAAGCTGGCAAAAAGAAAGACATTTTCGGCAAAATTTGCAGAGACGGAAGCCTATATTGTAACATGTCCAGGATTAGATATTGATGGAACACGTTATCTGGATAAGCATGGGATTAAGCCGAATGTACAGTTTTCGACAATGGATATTCAGGCAACATATGCGATGGCGGCAGCGGGAATGGGTGTGAGCATTAAAATCGTTCTATCATCTGGAAGTATGATATACTGATAACAAGACCTGCAAAAAAAGATGGAGGTGGACTACATGGATGTTGCAACGATGGTAGCGATTAATAACCTGAATATGGTTACAGTGATGGCAGTACAGGCGGCAAATAATGTAATCACGATCGTAAATGGAGAAAGGATGGAAGAAGATATGGATGGTTCAATGTTAGATCAGTATATGGGAAAAGAATGTACGATAAGTCTGTTCAACGAAGTAGGAGCAATCAAAGGAAAGCTCATGGACGCAGATATACAGTGGGTAAAGGTTGATACAAAGAAAGGGACACAGCTGATTAACAGAAATATGGTACGGAATATTACTTTTGATAATAAATAGAATGAATAAAAATAGTTGTTTCGAAAAAAGTCAGAAATGAATAAAAAATGAGTTGACATTTCGTGTATGAGTTCTTATACTTAAATGTGTAGATAAAACACGGGGAGCTTGTGTACCAGGCTGAGAGGAAGTTAAGAACTTCGACCCATATACCTGATTTGGATAATGCCAACGTAGGAATGTATAACGTAGATTTTAGGAGAGATGCATTTAGTTGGTAGCTCTCTTTTTTGTTACTATGTGACGGAAATCAGGAACAATTGAATATCGGATAAGTTGAGAGTGAACGAGAGTTCATGAAGGGGTGCACCACCACGGGTGTATTTACTTCGTGAACTCTTTTTTTCATACTAAAGTATGCAAGAGAAGTTGTCAGTGGCAAGTTCGCTGTATATATCCGGGAAAGGAGAACATACATGATTATCGTAAATGGAAAAGAAATCAATCTGACAGAGGATACGACTGTTGCAGAATATCTGGAGCAGAATCAGTATCAGGTAAAAAGAATTGCTGTAGAGTTAAACGGAGATATTCTTCCAAAATATAGTTATTCCGATACCATGTTAAAAGACGGCGACCGTCTGGAAGTTGTGACATTTGTAGGAGGAGGCTAACATTCATGGGAGAAATCGTATCAGAAAATATGACGAAAAATGCGAACGCAAAAGTACTTAGTAAAGAAGAGATTATGGCTGCGCTTAATGAAAGACATTCTCCGGAAAAGCAGAAGCATCTGTCTGCAGGAAGGGTTGCGATAGCCGGACTTGGCGGATTGGGATCAAATGTGGCATATGCACTTGCCAGAATCGGAGTCGGACATCTCCATCTGATAGATTTTGATGTAGTAGATATTACGAACCTGAACCGGCAGCAGTACTTTATGGAGCATATCGGAATGTATAAAACAGATGCGTTAAAATCATTACT
>ENA-OQIO01000585-OQIO01000585.1-human-gut-metagenome-genome-assembly--contig:-NODE-585-length-19167-cov-2.100053_pt1 | contig 19167 bp, 24 predicted proteins | sample MGYA00242573_ERZ504737 | MGnify/ENA primary metagenome ERZ504737 (study PRJEB26092, sample SAMD00036203) | human gut metagenome | host: Homo sapiens | study: EMG produced TPA metagenomics assembly of...
GGACAACAAGCCCTCGCTTTGCGTCATCACGATGCCGCAGCCTTGGGAGATACTGCTCGGCGAAGCTCGAACGACTCAGAACATGCGTGATCTCGATATCAGAATCCTCACACCTCTTTCTTATATCGACGGACTGCTCGACGGCCATCGTAGCCTGTTGGAATCGTTGACATTGCCAACCGAATGCTTTCTGCTGGACGCCGGCTTCATTCGCGCCATCGAGCCTTTCGCCCATCGGTTGACCACCAGCAATGTCGTCAAGACGGCTTTGGATGACGCTCGCGGGAACCTGTCCGTTTTGCGGCACTGGCCGGGCATGAAGAGCGCGAAACGCAATAAATCCATGGCCGAGACCGCACGATTGCTGAACGGAGTACGTCATATCCAGTCAGGAACGGAAGCCTGGCCGTGTCTGCTGGATGCGGATGAGATCACGTTGCTCCGTCGCATCCGATTGCATGGAATGAATCTTGCCGATCTGGAAAGAGACTATGGCCTTCTTGCAGATACCCGCAAAACGCCCCCTCTCCCCCGTTGGAGCCTTATGTCCGCAGACAGGTCGAAGACGTAGTTCTCGGATTGAATCGTCGAATCGTCAACCGCGAGGCGGAATCATTTTCCGTCAAGAATCTGATACATGCCCTGCATGGTTTCGGAGACGGGATTACGGCTGATGCCTAACCGAAAAGACTGGCAGCCCGAGGACACGCAAGTGGAGACCGCGGCTATGGCGCTACGTGCCCAGCAAATGCGCCTGTGGAATCTCGTCGAGGACAGTGCGACTGTCGGCCGCTGCGGCAGCAGACTCCCGTCTGGCTGAGATGCGGATACCGGCAGATGGCCTCCGCGATGTTGCGCGCCGTCCACCGTTTTGCTGTGAGGGTGCCCCCGCCTTTAGGCGCGGGGAGGAATCACAGCTTTCTTTTTTCCATATTACGCGTAATGTGGTATTATTGGAAATATGAGTCAGAAAGTCGTGTTGGAACGTGTGACGTTGGACGGTGCCAAACCGTTCATCGGTTATACCGACCAGCATGACCCATGTTCCGAAAAGCTTTACGCGAATACCGGCAGTCAGGCAATGGAATGGCTTTGTGACGCTTGGCGTTACCGGTTCAACCAATTGCGTTCCAACCGTTGCAAATACGGCAAGGACAAGACCCTCGTCCCCATTGGAGGCGAACCCGATACTCGCAGTGTCAGCCGGTCACGCAAGGAATGTTCTTGGCTGGCGGCGGTGCCGTCCCTTATATTGGAGTCACCGACGCGGATCGAACGGGTCGAATGGTTCACCGCTGTGCAACGACGCAAGACTCTGCTGGGCAAACGGTTGAAGCCGGGACGAATGCCCCGGTTCAAATCGTACAAGCGTGACGGGCAGCGGTTCGTCTGCTGGTATAACGGTGGGCGCAACGCCGTATACCGTCGGGTCAACCGCAACCACGGCATCATAACCATCACCGGACAGAATCCCAAAGGCATGTCATTGCCGGGCGAACCGTTACGCTACCGCATCCTCCTGCACGTGCGAGTCAGCCAGCCGATACGCGAATACACGGCCATCCAAGTGGATTGGACGAACCGCACCGTCGTGTTCAACAACACCCCAACGCCCGTCAAGCATGAGCGACCGGCAGGGCGGTCGGCATCGACCGTGGATGCGTGCACGCCGCCGCCGACTCCGACGGACGGTTCATGGACCTGCCGAAAGACAGGTTGAAGGCCATCGACCGTGAAATCAGGAAACGGCAGAAGGCCCAAGCCCGCAGGGCGGGGAACGCGGGATACTCCAGCGAACGGGAGTACGCGAAGAGCGGCAAGACCAGCCGCGCGTATCGGAGAACACGGCTGGAAATCGGGAGACTGCACGCGAAATCCAAGCGCATACTGGACGACGTGTACCAGAAGTACACGACCCGGCTCGTGCGCGAGAACGACCTGATTGTGTTGGAGACCTGCGGTTGGCGAACATGAGCCGCCGCAACCAAGCCTGTTCCCGACCCGTTGCATGAGGCAGATATCTGCCAACGGGCAGGCCGCGAAACGCGGACTCAACCGGAGCCTGAGACAGGCGAGCATGGGACGACTCGCGTCCATGCTCGCCTATAGACCCGACTGGCCGAAGGCGTGGGCATGATACTCGTCAACCCCGCCTACACGAGCCAGACATGCAGCCGATGCGGGGATGTGGACAAGAAGAACCGCGAGAGCCAAGCGGTCTTCGTCTGCAAGAAATGCTCGTACACGGCGAACGCCGACGTGAACGCCGCCCGGAACATCCTCGAACGGGGATTGGACACGCTCGCCGTCACGTCGGAAAACCTGTGGGGCGCGGACGGCACCCCGGTCGAACAGGGACGTAAGACCAACGGAAACGCTACACGCGAATCCGTGGCAGCCTCTTAGAGACCAGAACCTCTCCCATCGTCAGGATGGGGGGAATCCCCCGGCTTCAGCCGAGGGGAGGACGTCAATCTCATTCCCCTGATTCCATCCGGGACAAACGCCCTCCGTCCGTACGACAGTTGAGCGAGAAGGCTGCGGACGAAGAGGAGAAACGGATTAAGGAATCGTTGAAAGGTCAGGACAATTGATTGTCGAGCTGAATGATGATGTGTTGACCAAGCCCGCTGGATGCTTTCTTTGCGGAAGCACGATGGGTTTGGTGCCGAGCATGTATGATCCGGTTTGCATGGAATGCGTGTTGTCCGACAAACAGGTTGGCCCGAATCGCGCGAGTCTGCTTTTCACGTTGTTTGGCGACGGTCGCGGTCGGAAGGTTCCTGCCTGACATCGATTTGTCTGCTATACTGAATATGTCCACATAATCTTAGAGAACACAGGAACACCCAATGAGCTACTGGGACAAATACCGAAGCGACGATCCACGACGCATCCCGCCGCTGGAGGCGCCATTGCTTGACTACGTCGTGGTAGACACCGAAACCACCGGCCTCAACCCGGAAGATGGCGCGAAACTCATCGAAATCGGCGCCGCGAAAGTCAAGAACGGACGAATCGTCGACACCTACAGCCAACTCATCAACCCGCAAATGATTGTCCCGCCACACATCACGCAATTGACGGGAATCACCACTTACGACGTAAGCGGCAAACCGACTGTCAAGCATGCGATGAAAGAGTTCGAACGGTGGCTGGGATTCGAAACGCCCTTCCTCGCACACAACGCGACGTTCGATTTGAAATTCCTCGACTGGGCCACGGCGGAAACCTGGCCGAATCGCCCCCTGTTCGACCACCCATTCCTGGATACCTTGGAAATGAGCCGTGACATCCATCCGGAAATTCGCCATCACAAGGTCGCGGATCTGATCAAACGCTATCACGTGGCAGACGTGGAACAGCATCGAGCTCTTTCCGACGCAATGCAAGAGCAAGCCTTGTACCAGATTATGTGCAAGGAGTATTTCCTCGGAGCCTAATCCCGGGCATACTGGATTCTATTCTTTCCTGATATTTTGCTTGTTAAACTGAATATGTCCACATAACACCAGAGCAGAAAGACATGACCTTGAAGTGTGCGAAAAACTAACAGTACACGTGCGACTCATTCCCTACGGTAACCTGCGAGATGCGGCAAAGCTCCACCATTACGAGCTGCGTCGCAGAAACATGGTCAGGGATGCCGGCAAGGAGCCAAATCCATTCGTCTTGGAACGCTGGATGGTCAATTATGCCCGGCATGCGTTGACCGATTACGACCAGCAGCGCCATGACTTGGATCAAGATAGGTATGTCGAGCTTCGGACGGCGACATTGAACGCCATAGCCGACACGTATCCGCCATTGAGACATGAATGCGAACGTCAGAAAAGAATCCAGAATCCAGAAAAGGAGCCCGAGTGAGTAAGGAAAACAGCGCCGGCGAAACCATCGGGGCGACTACGACGATCATTCTGGAACCGGCTCGAATCAGTGGCAGTACCGTCGAACCGTCGCGGCGCGAAATAGCGAGAAAGCGTCGGAAGGAACGACGTTTGAACTGGGCTCTCGTGCTGGGAATGCTGGTTTTCGCGGTGTTCTGGTTGTTGGGGATGCAGTTGGTTTCCTGGCTTGCGGTTGGGGTGCCTTTGATGTGGAGGCTTGTACTGGCGGTGTCTTCGCTTGTTTTTGCGGCCGTGTCCATGGTCCCCTCTTTGGTATATGCGTTTCGTCGAGAAAGGAAGAATTAGTTGGGTGTCGGGTTGGCTGATGTGGCCGCTGAATATGTACGATTGCATCGGGTCGAGCGGCAGTCTTTGCAGATTCGCAGTGTTAATCGTGTCGAGTTGACGGTGATACAGAATTTGTGGGCGGATAGGGTCGGGAAAGCTCGATTGGATATCCGTTCCGCTCCGGAGGTGGTGATGCGTGCGATCGAGCGGTCGAAGCGTGGTCATGAGCTTTTCGGTCGGGTTCGTGAGGCGCCTGAATTGGTTGTGTACGAGCTGAAGACACTTATCTGACATACTGAATATATCCGCATGTGATAAGATTGTTCCATGACATCGCAGACTGAACCCTTCAAGATAGACGGACTTACCTTGATGCTACGAATAGGCCACGCCCCACGAGGGCGAATCTCCTATTTTAGCCCGCAAACCACCATCGAGGAATTCCTCCGTCATGCCGCCGAGCACGAGGGAAGACTGCTGTTCGTCGGCAACTTTAAATCATTGCGAAACAAAATAGGCTTTAATTATTTGCTGCTCTGGTCACCCCAAAGCGCAATCAAACTCGTTGGAACGGTGACCAATTTCGGAGAGGCATACAATCCAAAAACCTGGAATCCGAAATCCCACTATCAGGCACCATTCCCATGGGGAAGAACGCCTGCCAACTACTGGTTGGCGTTGGACAATGTGCAGCAATTGGGAGATTTCGATCCGGACAAGTTCGAGAGATTGGGCTACAACGCCAAAAAGATATCGCTGGCGGATGAGATGGAAACAAATGCGGCCACGTTCATAATCCGCCCTATTTAGCCTCTGTCGTGGCTGTTATACTGAAAACATCTACATAAAAGGAAGAGCTTATGGCAACACTATACGATCGACGAGCGCTCTTCGTGCGCTACAAGAAACAGTCATCCTATCCAGGACGCAATCGGTCAAACTCGCCGACGGAATCACCTGCCGGTATAACTGGGATCTGGATAAAACCATTCTGGATTACATAGAGGAGCATGCCGAGAAATCCGACGGGAAAGTGCTGTTCCCTCTCAAGTTCAACGTGTCCGATTTGACCGTCAACACATGTAAAAAAGCGTTCTTATGGATGACGGATGACACTTACATTGAGGCCGACATTCATGATTCAGGCGCATACTACGCTTACGGCATGAATGACTATGACGGGTTCACAGCGCCGCCAAGCCTCACCATCCCCGAAGCGCGGTGCTGGGTGAAACTCGAGCACGTATCGAAAATAAAAACCAAGTTCCCCATCGACGATTACAGCATCCAAGCATATAAGGGCGGAGGCGTCGTCAAAGAAACCCCTCTGCGCGAAATCCTGAAAACCACTCACATGAATTGCATGTACATCACCCGAAACGAGGGTTAATCATGTCGAAAATCATATCCAGCATCCCAAGCATCCGATACACGGCAGACGTGGCATATCAGTTGGAACCAAACATCACCGTCCAAGGGACACTGAAATATGCGGGGGGACGTCGCGAGCTGACCGCAAGGACCCTGTTCGTCCACTTGGACCGTGACGACAAGGGCAAGATGACGGTGACCAACGTCGCGGTCAGCGCCAGTCGTAAATCCAACGGCAACTCGGCTTCTACCGTACCGATGACTTCGACATGACACCGGAACTGCAGCGGGCCGTCGATCACGTGCGTGAACTAGTCAACCAGGACTGCGTCGGCGTGGACGACTAACCGGCAACCTTTCCTAATCTCCCGACCATTGCGGTCGGGATATTTTTTTGGATATCGCCACCAACCGAAAAACGGGTATTTTCAATAGAATATCGGTTAATAACAACATCAAAATCTATCGTGGAATATATGCCACGAGGAAACTTCTACCGTCCAGAAAGCTTTATAAGCCCGGCCAGCGAATACGGGCTGCTCCGTTCTGCCACGCCGGATCGCACCGTATGGCTGTACGCGCGCATCCCCTGGAGCACTGCATTGCTGGATGGAGCCAACGACCGGAAACGCAACGATGCCGCGCAACAGCTGATGGCGTTCTTCGACGGCCTCGCCAATCAGGTCACGGTTGCCGGTATGCGCTACCGTTACATGCTTCAAAGCGAATATCGCGAATTCCATCTACTCACCGGATCCATGCCCGTCCGATACAGTCCGCCGGCCAGCATGAGGGACACCGACCTCGGACGATACCAGGCGCAGTACTACCGTAGCCAGAAGGTATGCAAGCAGTTCGCGGTCATCGGCGTTCCTTTGAAACTGGTCGGGGATCATAGCAACAATCGCAAGCCCGGCATGCTGCAACGCGCCCTGACATGGTACGACCGCATGTGCTATTCGGTGGCAAACGGATGCCCAATGTTCGAAGAGTATCTGCCAGACGCGCATAATATCGAACGAATCATGCTCAACGCCGGGCTGGAACCATTCACCATCATGGATGAGCAGGAACGCGAACAGCTGGTCGCCATGATGGAATCATGGTGGGTGGGGCGCGCCAACTCGTCGGCCCTGCCTATCCTGGCGGAGAACGCACACGTGCATTTCTTCCCGGATAACGCGACCTGCGCCCACGCCAAAAACCTGTACGACAATGGCGTGGACTGCACCGAGTGGAATATCGACGAAGAATACCCGGCCAGCATCTGCTTCGCACGCACGGCGGATTTCAACCAAAGCAGCATCACGGATCCAAACAACCTGTGGATTGCTAGACTCATGGAAGTCGGACGAGCCGGCGGAGCCAATGCGGTCGCCACAAGCATCCGAGGCAAAGTCGAACCGGCGAAAGTCACCGCCGACAGATTCGACGCAACAGCCGCACCATCGACGAAAGCATTAAGGAACGGTACGAGAAAGGCCATGAAGCCCCCGGTGATATGACCGAAATCAAGGAGCGTTTGGATTATAAGAAGGCAATCTACAATACTCCGGACATGCCGCCCAGCATCATTGATCTGAGCGTCGCCACCTGCGTGGCGGGCAACGAGCAGATGGCCATCGACGCTTTGGGGTGTATCCCCAACATCGAGTTCGTCAATCTGACGACGGCTAGCGAACAGTTGATGGCGTTCAAAAGCATGCAGGCCTGTTCGAACGTACGCATGACCCCCTATGAGATCCACTGGGCCGCAACATGCGTCGCGGGAGGAGGCGTGAGCAGTTTCGCCAAAGCAGGCGACAGGGACGGAGCTCTTGTCGGATTGTCCGAAGCCAACAGGCAACCGGTGTATATCGGGACAACAACCGTGCAGGACAAGGACAGGCGTCCAATTTTGGCTATTATCGGAGATACAGGAAGCGGGAAGGCCGTTCACATTTCCTCCACAATTCCGGTTCCCCCTCAGGCTAGCTTCCCCCATGGAAAAATGGCTAAGATCAGCGATTTGCATGAGGGAGACCTCGTCTACGGGCGGGACGGAAAACCTTATCCACTCCTCAAGCTTCATCCGATTCACACGGAAGATCTTTACGAAGTCACCCTCAGTGACGGTCAAACGATAAAAGCCAGCGGGAACCACCAGTGGATCGTCTCCGATTTCAAAGATCGAAACAAATTCAGAAAACCAAAACATTTGAAATCCCAACAGCGTAAGAACATGCTGTCGGAGACATACGATGAGCTATGTCGGATGTCTGATGCGCTACCGGCCCAATCAACCATGAGCGTGAACGAGCTTGCAGAGTTTGTCCATCCAGTAACGAGTCGTTGGTGGAGCGGAGAGAGCAATGCCAAGACCATTGCCGCAGCGCTGCGATTTATGGGAGTTGAATCTCATCAAGAACAGCGAGACCGCGCGATAGCGGATACAAAAAAACCTTTTAAGACTCGGCAGAACTGTAGGCGCTATAACACGCAGGAAGCTCTTCGGGCTTTGATTGCACATTATGATGGCGTGGCGCAGCATGCGAAAAGATGGAACGATCTCGCCAGGGAGCGTGCGGATGTCCTAAGAAAGCATTTGGAAGATAACTATCCGAAGGGCATCAGCATCACTGACATACAGAAGATGCTCGAGGATCGTTCACCAAGCCGTTCCTCTATCGCATCTGTCACAAAAACGCTCAATCCAATCAGTGAGTGGGATACGGAAGAACGAATTCACTCCGACAGAATGCGTCATGATTCGGTATCCGTATACAACGTTCGAGAAGCATGCAGAGCCATAGGGCAACGCATGATGCTTCGTTATGAGGGGGCCTTCAACGAGACAATTCCCTTGGATATTGTGAACAGGTTGTGACTACGCGAGACATGCTTGCGTCTGGTCTAAAGGATTCAGGCAATCGTGCGCAATGGGCAATCCGAGCCGCGATGCCTGTTGCCAACCCGCAAGCCGACCTGCACTTGACCATGGGTTTTAGGGGCTTGGTTAGCCGACGGTAGTATCGGCACTGGAATCATCGCTTCAGATAACAGGAATGGTGATTTGCAGCATGTGAAGTCCTGTCTCACCTCTGCGGGATTTTCTCTAGGAAGCATCAATACGCCGATGGTCGTGAATGTGAAGGGGCTTGTCTCCATTCTTCGCGATATGGGGATACTCCGCGAAAAACGCATTCCTGAGATCTACTTCTCGGCGAGCATCGAGCAAAGACTCTCCCTCGTGCAGGGGTTGCTGGATCAGGATGGGACCATCTCCTCAAATGGGAATATAGAGTTCACCCAGTCCGCCGATCATCTGCCGATTGTCCGAGGAATGGTGCGCCTGCTGAGATCTCTGGGAATCGTCGTTCACGAACCCCATCTCAACAAAGCAGGATACACGGCTGATGGTGTGCGTCATGAGGCTCAGGATCGTTATCGCATCACCTTCACGACGGATCTGCCGGTATTCTCTTTGCAACGCAAAGCGGCTTTAATTCCTACGACGTTGAGACAAACCCAGCAATGGCTATACGTCAAAGACATCAGGAAGATATCCAACGCGCCTCATCGTTGTCTGACCGTTGGGAGCCCTGACCATTCGTTCCTCATCGCTGATTACGTGCCGACCCATAATACGATGGCGGCGTTCAGCCTGTTTCTGCAATGGTCGAAGATTGACGCGCGTGACGGTAAAGGCAAGACCCCGTGCATTTACATCAATCCGAAGGCCGGTAATGATTTGGAGGATGCGACCCGTTCGCAGGGTGGTACGGTCATCCGGTTGGATTCCGATGTGGCTAACGGCACGTTCGACCCGTTCAACGTGATTCCGAATGTGGAGGAGGCCAAGGAAATCGCCGTCCTGATGATGACGAACATTCTTGGCGGTGACACAAAGATGGAATCCGCCATGACAGCCATGCTGGATTACGGCGTCAAACACGGGGCGCGTTGCGTAGGCCGGGCTCTGCTTGTCGCCGCCCAAGCTGTTGCGAAGACCATCAAAGCGGGGAACACGGCGGAGTCCATTGGATTGCCTTCCAACACCCTCGAGGTGTTTTCGACAATCAGCATGAACCTGAAGGCGAACCAGGGACTACGTCTTATCTTCGGCACCGATAATGACACCAAGCCGTTGACGATCAGCCAAAACCTGACCCTCATCAACGCCGGAGACCGTTCACTCATCCCCGAAGGCAAGATGATTCCATGACCGCTCGCATCCGCCAGTGGACGTTGCGAATGGTCGTCATGGGAGCCGGCACCGCCGTTCGAGGCCGCGATGGCATGGTAGGTGTCGATGAGGCATGGGTGTTCATGGGCAAGGACAAGGGAGCTTCCCGAACCTTCGAACAATGGGTGCGTATGGCCCGTTCGCAACGATTCACGCCTGTCATCATCAGCCAGAAAGTGCAGGAGTTCATCGATGCCGACTTGACCGGAGGTATCAGCCGCGCCCTCCTTCTGGCGTTGGACAACCCGGAAGAAGCCAATGGCACGGTCAGTCCGGCCAAATCAGCGGAACGACTCCTAGGCATCGAAGACCCCAATGGTCGGATCTTGCAGCGCATGGGAGCCGATGATACTTTGGACAACGGTCAGCCGAACCCGAACAGTCTGAAGCGCCTGGTAAGCGCATCGACGAGGAAGACCGTTCGCGGAGCCGTCGCCTATTTCAAAGACGGATCCAAGCAGCCTATTCCAGTGGAAATCGTGATTCCTCCGGCATTGTTGAAGGAAATCAGCACCACTGCCACGGACAAGATCGCACGAGAACAACGAAAGAACAAGGAGCAGTGACCCCTTATGGGATACAAAGACATATTCGATGACTCATTTTCCACACCGGCTTCCGACAAGTCGGAGGAATCATCTGCCGTTACCCCTTTGACCCCGGAGCCGGAGGAACAGCAGCAGTCGAAACCATTGCTGTTCCCTGGTTTCGGTAGCGGACGTCCTCTCCTATTGGAACGCCCCAGCAGATATATCCAACGTCTCAGCGATACCGCATCCAAAGTGTATACGGTACCTGACGGAGACCCATACGGAGGAGTGGAAAACCGTATCCTGTACTCCCCCGTGATCAGCCTCCCCGTATTTCTGCTTCAGGGGAATGAGCTGTTCGCGAATCATGACGTGCTCAAGTATCCTTTGCTGAATCCTCCACTGAATCACGCTTGGGATGGAAGCGACATCAGCGTGTACATGCTCACCATCATCGCCGCATATACTTCAGCGGGCATCCTGCATGAGGATGTAGACGGTGATGTGCTCGCATACGATGTCGAATATCCCCTCTCCGTTGCAGACGAGCTTTGGAATGCGGCATCCGATTGGGCTTCCGAAGCGGCTCCGCTGTTGAAGGATCTGAACACCGCACGGCTTTTGGGATTCGCGTTGAAGAGTCCCAACGAGGAAACCGATGCTTTGAGGGCTTTGTTTGAATCATGGGATGAGAATCGTTCTTCAGGTGAGATCATCGAGGCGGGGAAACATGCCGCGAATCTTCTTCGAGACGATTACAACGTGTTCGTCGACGTGGAATTCCGACCATTCCAAGAACGGTAATTCACCGAATCATTCAAAGTCGGTAAATTTTTACCGACTTTTGCCTTCCGTAAGGGGGTCATCCTTTGAAAACCAGTACAAAACTCATGGCTGCGGGAGCGCATTGCTGGTGGGGTTGAACGGTCTTATCGTCATGAACGTGGTGAGTGCCGTTTCCGGCAGTGTCGCGGCCCTTACCAGCAACGTCGGAAAGTCATTATCAGCCGCAGAATATGATTGCGGCACCTCATCAGATGATGATTCGACAACCGGGACCACATCGATAGCCCCCAACAAGGTCGCGGTGGCCATAGCCGAGGCATTCGCCAAAGCCGGGTATTCGAAAGCCAGCACGGCAGGCGCTCTTGGTGTGATCCAATTCGAATCTGGGATGAATCCGGAACAGGAGCAGATAGGAGAGACCAATCCCGCATTGCGTGGCTTCGGTCTGAATCAGTGGACACCGCGCAGCAAAATCCAAGCATGGATGGATCAGCATAACGTGTCTGGCAAAGACTCTGATGCCGACGTGCAGATAAAAATGCTGGTTGACACGTCCGAATCCGATTGGAACAACTTCTATCTGGATAACATCGAGGCCGAAGGGTACAACGTCACCGACCATGACCTGCACAAATGGTGCTGCATGCGGATAATCCGGAGGACGCCTCAATCGCATGGCTTGCCGGGTATGGGCGCGGAGCGTGGAACGATCGGCATGAAGAGGAACGTAAGAAATATGCGCGCTCCTACTATGATTCACCGGAGATTAGTGCGATCGAGTTCACTGGGAAGGCAAGCGACGATTCCCGTGGTTCCGACAATGTCGTTCAAGCTTCCTGCTCATCCGACGACGATGGTGATGGAGCAGTGCCGTCGTAGGTTCTGTGGGCGGGGCTCCTATAGGCAAAACCCGTTAATTTTGGCTGGCTGTGCGATACGGATGCAAAAGTGTGTCACGACGGGGACTACGGGCCATTCACTTCCTTCGCCAGCGGCGGACATTACCAGTGCTACTGGTATGCACTTGTCAGACTATGGGTGATTCACCATCATGACGTGGCAAACTGGAACACCCCCGTGGGTGGTGACGTCCATGTGCATCTCGCCTCCGACCTGCATACACAGTCGATTCCAGTCCACACCCGGGGGATGGCGTCAGTCAGTTCGGCGGTGCTTTGGGAGGTGATATGAGCTCCGGGCATATCGCCGTGGTCGAAGAAGTCAAGCAGGACGCAAACGGATGGAGAATCCGAATCAGCGAGGGAAACTACGGCACGAACGGAAGCGGCCCATGGGAGGGGTACAACAGTCGCTGGCTCACGCAAAAGCAGTTCGGATGGCGCCGGCAACGTGTTCTTCCGGAAGAAAAGCTGGAAGAACTAGCCGCAGTATCCCGGATTCTGGCAGCTCCTCCAACCGATGCATGGGAATGCTATCCCAAAGATGCCAGTCAACCTTGCCATCCAAGTCCGACTGCGTGACAGGTCCCTTAAGGATGGGCGTCATGCTGGAATGGGCGAGGCCCATCTCGGGATCGCCTTTCACTGGGATGGCTATTCTGGTTCCCTCGCTCAAATCGTCGGCCATGTTATTGTCCCAGCGTGTCAGCCAAGGATTAATCCACCAAGGGTTGTCGCCGTTGATGTTCATGCCGCTGATTTTCCCGTTTGCGATGGTGAGTTCATCGTTGATGTCGTATCTCTCCAAGCTGGAGTCAATGCCCAGATGCTCCCATTGTTGAAGGAATCACCGTCCTGCAAAAGCATGGATTCGACCTTTCCTGTGACCGTGACCGTTCGGTCTTCGTTGACCGTCACGTGAGGTCCGTCCGTCCACCGGCTGCCGGTCGCCAACGCCTCACTGTTCCACCATGCTTTCATTGTCGGATACGCTTTACAAGCGTTTTCATATTCCTCTTCGCATGGATAGCTGACGGCATCAGGCCCATCGTTCTTATCCGCTGGGATAGCGCTCAGAGCGGGTAGAGGATTGCTTCCGATGTCCGGTGTCCGCAACTGGTCGATTACCTGTTGAGCATCATGTTGGCTGAGTGAGTCCAAATTGATCGTGGGGTCACTCCCCCAGTTGCGGGCTGCCTGTTCGAATTGGATGGCCAGATCCGTGTACTGTTGTTTCTCCTCATCGGTCAGCTGATTTGCGGCAGCCTCAGCGGCTTTCTTGCGTTCCTCCGACTTATGTTTTTTCAACTGTTGGGCCTGCACCTGCTGGCGTTCCTCAGCGGTGACTTTTTTACGCCACGTACTCCAAGCCAGGATGCCAGCGACGAGAACCACCACTGTAATAACACTGGCGAGTATTTTCATAGGCCTGCTGAATGTTCCGTGCATCCTCAACTCCTAATCCAAAAAAAACGTGTGGTTCCAGCGTATCCTTCCCAGAAAAGCGAATGCCTCCGATTATCCGAATCGGAGGCATTCTGTCCACTGAGAGATAGTTTTTTTCGGGCGAAGGATCAATCAACCTTCGAATTCTTGTTTTCCTTGATCTCCTCAAGCTTGACGTACACGTTCAAACCCAGGTTGTACAAGGCCGGCAATGCGAAGATAAGAACACACAGGACACCAGCCCACCGATACTCCAAGCCCCAGGCCGTGAAGAAGAACGCAGGAATCGGGATGAGAACAATCAGTTCGATGATCATTTGGACGATCAACGGGAGCGCAGATTCCAACATCCTCTCGCTGACGAAGAACCAGATAACGGCTTGTACTGCGAAAGCCGCAAACAGGATGATGAGCATGACCCCAACGGTCACCAGATCAGCGATCCCAGTGGAAGTCGCATAGTTGAACACGTTCACGAACATGCCGCCCATGTCGCTGCTGAAGAACATTCCCATCAACAGGACTATCACCAATCCCAGAACGAGAAGAAAAAGTCCAATCATTGCCAGCAAGGTAAGCATTGCGACCACCTCCAATCCATGCTCAGCGTTCTGTTATATGCAGTTGCATTGCTTCGTTTGCCTGACCTTATTCTGTGACAGAATTCATCGACAAGCAAATCAACACCAGCAGTGGCCGCATTGTCCTATCTGGATGGTTTGCGCCGCCAATAGTCATGCACCGGATGCCCATCACGATCGTGGGAGACGACATGCACCATGCCATTGTCGGGAAGGACGAAGCGTTGAGGACTTGGCATGCCACTGTTCGCGACACGAATCTTGTCCAACAGCTTGGCCTGCAGTTCCGGGGCCAGATCCATATACGCAGTATGCGCATTCAACCGGACCAAGTCGCTGATGCGGATAGCCTCGTCTCGTGCAGTGTCGGAATCGAATCCACAATAATCAGCCAACCTCGCATAATGGTCCGGCGTCACTTCACTGGCATGCTCCGCTCCTGAGAATGGCATCGCGAGCTTGTCCGTCAACCCCGGCCATACAGTCGTGGTCATCACATCGTATGCTGGGCTTAGTTTCCAGGACTCACCATCCAGCGAAGTAGGCATGACTGAATAGTTACGGGCATGCGCATCGCAATTATCGATAGCCACGTTGAAGGCCAATCGTCGCAGCCACTCCTCCCCCAGTCTGCCGGACGGATCCATCTTCCGTAGGGTGGTCAGCGTATCGACGGCACTCACCTTGTACTTCTCGGATGATGGTAGGCCCAATGCCTGCACCATATCCTCCATCGGCAGACGAACCGGCATACCATTTTCGATACGACGATCGAACCGTTCCACGATATAGTCTGCTGGCCGTTGAATTCCTGGATATCCGACTCCGGGGTTTCGATGCCGACCATCTTGGAAAGCATCATGGTCGCATGTTCTACTTCATCAGCGTCTTGACTTCCTCCCCCGACTGAAGTCGGGGGATTCCTCCCCTCGCGGGGAAGAGCTTCCTGTAGGTTGATGTGATTCACGTCTTCTTGTTCACCGGAGTGTCGCTTCGGTGAGGCGTGAATCCCCGCAGGCTCGAACCGCCAGTCCGGCGGATAGTATGTTTACGGCGGCGTTCAGGTCGCGGTCTTGCATGGTATGGCAGTATGGGCATTCCCATGTTCTGACGTCCAATGTCTTCCTGCCGGTGTTTTTGCCGCACGTGTGGCAGATTTGGCTGCTGGGATACCATTGGTCGATGACCGTGAGTTGGCGTCCGTACATTCGGCCTTGTATTCGAGCATGGTGCGTAATTGTCTCCAGCTTGCGTCCCGGATGCTTTTGTTCAGACCGCTTTTCGCCTTCTGTCCGTTGTGGAGGTACTGTCCCGGATTGTCCGGGTCAGTTTTCGGCTTGCAGCGTCGGCTCATGTTCTTGACAGCCAAGTCCTCGATGACAACCGTTTGGTTTTCACGGATGATTCTGGTCGAGAGCTTGTGAAGAAAGTCGATGCGACTGTCCTTGACCTTCGCATACGCCTTAGCCGCCTTCAACCGGGCTTTACGATAGTTGCTGCTTCCTTTCTTCTTGCGGGCGAGTTTTCGTTGCGCCAGTCCGAGTTTCCTCAAGTGTTTTCTCAAGTATCGTGGATTGTCGATTTTCTCACCATTGCTGAGGATGGCGAAGTGTTCCAATCCCATGTCGATGCCGACCATGTTCCGTTCTTGGTGTGCTGTCGAATCTCGTCCTCGACCAGTATGCTGACGTGCCAACGTCCAGCCGCGTCCAAACTGACCGTCACGCTGGACGGTCGGCTTTTTCGTGGCAGGGTGCGCGACCATCGGACGGGCAATGGGTCATGCATTTTAGCCAGCGTCAACGCCCTGCGCTCCCAATCCCATGTGAACGCGGAGACGGTGTAGGTGGCGGAACCGCCTCGTGTTTCGCTTTGAATCTCGGATAGGAGCCGGTCTTGTCGAAGAACCTCTTGAACGCGGCCTGCAAATGCCGTAGCGATTGTTGCAGCGGGACGGACGAGACTTCCTTTAGGTAGGAGTGTTCCTCTGTCTTCTTCCAAGCGGTGAGCATCCTGCTCGTGTCCGCGTAGCCGACCTTCTCCCGGTGGAGCGTCCACGCGGTCGAGCGGGCGTCCAAGGCCATGTTGTACACCTTGCGGCAGCATCCCAGAGTACGGCGGAGCATGTTCTCCTGTTCCGTCGTGGGGTAGAAGCGGAACCGGTATGCCCGCTTGACCGTTTTGGTGCTCATGTTTCCAATATAGCACACGTTTTTACAAAAATGAGATAGAATGGTAAAAGGAAAAGCGCCTTATATCCCCCGGCTAAAGCCGTAGGTTTTACGGCGCAACGCATAAAAAAAGAAGAGAGGATCATCGTGCTGGATGGTCCTCTCCTGTCAAGCCTCAGGCAATCAGCTGGCGAGATCGCAGAGCATGTTTTCCGCAGTCAGCAGCTGCCAGTTCTGGAACGAAACCTCCTTGACCTTCTTGTTGAAACCATGTCGGAGCGCATACTTCGCGGCGGCGTCCACGGGGTCTGGAGTGTTCTCTGCGTAGCCTTCCTCCTTGGCTTTCTTGACCATCAAGCGATGCAAGAGTGCTTGGCGGATGCTGGTCGCGGCAAGATTCGTGATCGGATTGTCATCGCTGATGCTGAAAGGCTGCCAGTCGCAGGCATCGGTTTTTTCGAATACCCAGAATTGCATGGTGCTGGGAGCCTTGGATCCACGGTCGAAGGCGTCCGGCTTGCATGCGGCTACCGCGGCACGGTAGAAAACGGTCTGAATGTGATAACCGTAGTTGATGACTTCCTTGGCGAATGATTCCGCGTCGGCCTTCTGGGCGGTTTTCAAATCGACCAGGTAATCGGTGCCGGCAGGAATCAGATCAGGCTTCGCCTTGAGCATCAGACCGGTTTGACGGTCCTTCCATTCGATGCACTGTTCCTTGGTTCCCTGTTCGATGATTTCCATGTAATCGGGGTATTCGGGCATGAGACTGGTCTGTTCGATGCCTTCTTTCATGCGTTTGAGCAGTTGCATGTCATTGTAGGAGACGATGATGTTTCCTGCTTCCAGCTGGTCTGCTCGCCACTTCTGGTTGTCTTTGCTCCTGAAGCTCTCTCCCTCAGGCAGGCTGACAACGTCGCTGGTGCCGAGCAGGTAAGCGTGGAACGCCGTACCGAACTTCATGGCGTCGGTGGGCTTGTGGTCGTCGTTGAGACGGTGATATGCCCAGTCGGCCGGGTTTTTCAGGAATTGTTTCAATTGGCTTTGGTCGATTGATTTCAACCGGAAGTAGCCGGGGTCGTCGATGTCGATGATTTTCGCGTAGGCCATTGGTGTCTTTCCTTCTTGGATTCAAGTTCCGGGCATGCCTATGGACGGAGCATGCCGGAACGGTATGTGGGGAGGCTACTTGTTGTTCACTGGATCGGATTCGGCGATTTCCTGGGCTGACATGTCAGCCTCGTCGACGTACACGCTGGTGTTGCCGCTTTCCGGATCCACGACGACGTGAGGCTCGTCGTAGGTGATGGGTTCTCCGGTCGTCTCGTCGAACTCCGGGCTGACGGGCACCGGGTCGGAGAGGTGGAGATATCCGCCATCGGCTTTCTGCTGGGCGCGGTTGACCTCTTCCCAAGCGTTCTCCCAGTTGAAGAATTCCTCCGAATAACCCGGGTATGGTTCCTTGTTCTTGGTTTCCCAGTCGAGGAGCTGCTTCGGTGTGACGGGTTGCGAGGGGTGGAATTCCTCGGTCAGTCCTTCGGGGATCGGCACTGTGTAGTCGCTGAGACGGTCCTCGTCGTCTTCGTCGGGTGCGACGAATCGGACTTTCGCTTTGATGGGGGTGTTCATAGGTTGCTCCTTTTCCAGTTTTTTCCTGATTTGGATTGCTGTTTCGAGATATTCGATGAGCTGATGGTATGCGGCGTAGGACAGGCTCATGGGGTTGTCCTCGTACTTGCTGTACGTGTTGACGCTCATGCCCAGCAGGTCGGCTATCTCGTTTTTGGTTTTTCCTGCTAGCTGGCGCAGGCGTCTGATTGATAGCTGGTTCATTCGCCTCTCCTGGATGCAGTGGTCGGACTGGTGTCGTCCAGTCTTCTGGTTGTGTTCACGCTCCCATTGTACAACATGCAGAAAACTGCGTTTTTCAGCATTCTCTAACAAGGAGAAACGCCTTGGAAATAAAGCAACACGCCGAATAATATACATGTTCAGATAACTGCGTATATTTGAATATGTCCACATAGAAAAAAGAAGAGAAGACGAAAACTCCCATCCTCAATGCACTGTGGAGCGATCGTCAAATCGTCAAGGAGGAACCATCATGGCAACAGAACTGCTAACTCACGCGAAAACCGGAGTCATCCAGATGGGATGGCCCACGCTCTACGAGGCGGTCGCATTCAAGGGAAACAAGGACGATGACAAGTCCGCCAAGAAGGACGATAAGAAGAAAAACGAAAGCACGCCTGCATACGGGTTCCCTGTGCTTCTCGACAAGGATGACCCCGATCACATGCGAACCGTCCGAATCCTTCAGAAGCTGAGCAAGAATGCGGAAGACAACGCCATCGCCTTGAAGAAATGGGGCAAGAAGGATCGTATCGTTTCCAATGACGGTCTCAAGGATGCCGACGAGGATGAAATCCTTGACGGTGATAAAACCGTCCTCATGACCGATAAATATCCGAATCGAGCCAACCATTTTTATGTGAACTTCAGTCGTAGCTCCAAGGCTGGTCGTCCCGGAATCCGCTACATCGACGATGAAGGAATCCTGCGTGAGCTCCCCGAACCGATTCTCGGGACAAAGGAGGACATTCAGGCCGCTCAAGCCAATCTTAATGATGCCCGAGCCGCTTACGCTACGGCTGATGAAGACGCTCGGGAGGAGGCGAAGACGCTCGTTCTGGAGGCGACGCGCAATCTTGAGGAGGCTCAGGAGCGTGATGCCAAGGCCAAGGAAGTCAAGGTCTTATGGGATAAGCTGGTGTATCCCGGTCAGAACGTGCAGGCTTCGGTTACGGCACGTGCGTGGAAGACTCAGACCGGTAGCGGTGTCAGCTATCGTTTGGATAATCTCACGATTGTTGGCGGAGGCGTGCGAGATGGAAGCTTCGAATACGATGAGGACTTCACCGATGAGGATATCGAGGCTCTTATCGCTTGGCGAGACAAGCATGTGAACGCAAAGCCTTCCAAG
>ENA-OQIO01000586-OQIO01000586.1-human-gut-metagenome-genome-assembly--contig:-NODE-586-length-19161-cov-6.238153_pt1 | contig 19161 bp, 25 predicted proteins | sample MGYA00242573_ERZ504737 | MGnify/ENA primary metagenome ERZ504737 (study PRJEB26092, sample SAMD00036203) | human gut metagenome | host: Homo sapiens | study: EMG produced TPA metagenomics assembly of...
CGGACGGCAACGCCCCCGTCTCCCCGGCAGCGCTCATATGCTGCGCCCAAGCCGGTATGGCAGGTTGCTCGGTCTGCGGAACCGAGTCTGGAGACCTCACGGTCGCATCGACACGCACGCTGTCGCTCCCGGCAAGCCCCTCCACCTCGTCGAGTTCATCGACCAGGCTTACGCCATGCACGTATCCCATATCTACAGCTAAAAGATCCTCGCCATACGGCACCGGCTCTCCGACTTCATCGTATGCAAGGGGGTCCCGGGGACACCGACCATGCTCGGCTTCCGCTTTTCCACAATCATCAACACGCGGGCCTCTTGTAGCGCGAGGCGCCCCGGGTTCCCTATCAACAAAAGCATCGGGCTCAATCGTCAGACACCGGTCGTAATCAACCGTTCCCTCGCCCGCGCGCCCGTTGCCGCATATGCTGCGCGCAGCGATAACCTCGGTCGCCCCCGCGCGAAACAGCCTCTCGATATCCGAAGGATCGAGCGTCTCTATCAGTACGACCACGCGACTCACGCGGCCCTCGGCCGTCAGACGCGCAACGGTCTTTCGCACGTCTTCGGCATCGAACAGGGCTGCCGCGATAATCGCCGCCCCGCGGCGCGACGGAAACGCCCGCGCATGGACACCAGCCCATCCAGGTCGCCCACGCGAAGCACCTGCGCGCCCGCATCGCGGCCCTCGACTTCCCGCTGCAGCAATCCGTAATCACCGCACGCGCAGCATGCAAGCCAGATCGCCTTCATCACTCGTCGCCTCCGCTCTTTTTGCCGCGCACCGTGGCGGGGATCGTCAAACTGACCGTCCCCTTACCCGAGGCCCCCAGCAATTCCTTAACGTCTTCGGGGTCGGCCGCCAGAGTCACCCATTCGATCTTGCCTTCGCGCGTGGCGCCGGCCACTTCGCTGGTATCGATCACGCGCGCGCCGCACAGCCGATCGGTCACGCCGTCCTTTTGCACGTACACGTCCACGTAGCTGCCCACGCCCGTGGCGCCCCCGACCGAATGCTCGGCATCGACCGCCACCGAAACGGCGACCTTGCCTTTGGGCACCTCGAGCGTGTGGCTTTCGGCCTTGGTGTAGACATCGCAAATCACGGCATTTTTAGGGATGCGCGAGGTCGTCACGTCACCGCGCACCTGGCGCAGCTCGGTCGCCGCATCGCGCGGCAGCAGGCTCACCAGCCATTCCTGGGTTATGACATTGGTCTCGTCGAGGGTCTCGCCCGCATCGATATCACGCGCCGCGACGCACACCTCGACGCGATCGCCGCCGTACTTGGCCAGTGTCTCGGCCTGGGCCTGCTCTGCCTGCGAGCGAATCGATGACGCGTAAACCATACAGAGCAGCGCGGCGAGCACGCCCGCGATCAGACTGATGGCGATGCGCTTGCTCTTGTTCACGGCCGCTCCTCTCAAGGTAGCACCGGGCGGATGCCCGTACCACCATTGTCCGAGCGAGCAAGCGGCAAAACAACGCGATCGCAATCTTGGTTTTGAGTGTCAAACCAATTGCCGACCAAAAGCTGACCGACCCGTCAAGCTCGTGGCAAGGTTTTTGTCAGCACGTCGGATAAATGCACGTTTAGGGGCGCATCGGCAATAAAAAAGCCGCCTCCCGCACCATTGGGAGACGGCTGTCATAGATAGATTCAATTACAGATGAACATCGGGATCGAGCATCTGAGCACTCACGCGCATGGATGACGCCAAGTTTTGGAACGTCTCCAAACGCAGGCTGTCGATCCGCCCGGCACCCTCGGCCTCGCGAACGGCACAGCCCGGTTCGTGAGTATGTGTGCAGTCGGCAAACCGGCACGCACGCGACGCCTCGACAATCTCGGGAAACGCGCGTGCCAAGCCCCGCTCATGCCCCACGAGCGGCAGACTGCGCAGGCCCGGCGCGTCAGCAATAACGCCGGCTTCGCCCGGCAGCGCCACCATCACGCGCGCGACCGTGGTGTGGCGACCCTGGTCATCGCGCTCACGTACGCCGCCGGTCGCCAACGTATCGTGACCCAGCAGCGCGTTAAGCAGCGTCGACTTGCCAGCACCCGATTCACCCAAGATCATGGCGCAGCTCCCGGCGGGCACGCAGGCGCGCACCTCGTCCAGGCCACGACCCTCGGCAGAGGACGTCACGATCACGCGCACGTCCGGACCCACCAAGCGGTGCACACGGTCCAGATCGCGCTCGAGCTCATCGGCGTCGCAGCGGTCGGCCTTGGTGAGTACCACCACCGGCTCGGCATCGCAGTCGAGTGCCAACACCAGCGAGCGCGCCACGCGGTCGAGCAGTACCTCGCCGGCGCCGAGCGCCTGCACGATCAGCACGCTATCCACGTTGGAGCAAAGCACCTGACGCTCGCCGCGAGCGCGTCCGCGCCAGCGCTCAAAACTCGTGCGGCGTGGCAGCACGCACTCGATCACGCCCATGTCGTGCCCGGGCGCACGACGCACCGCCACGCGGTCGCCCACGGCGGGCAGCAGAACCTCGTCCTCGCCACGCGACTTGGCAAACCCCACGGCATGCTCGGCACGAAAGGTGTCATCGGCAGTCGCCACCAGTGGAAACCCACGATCCAGGCGCACCACGGCACCAAGCTGCATCTGCTCGGGCTCCTCGGCCCGAGCACAAAAATCATCGAAGGCAGCCCGCTGAGCATCATCGACCGGCAGATCGTCGAACGCCGGAACATCCTGCAGCGCATCGAGTCCCGGCACGCTTGCCAGCAGCTCCTCGGCAGACGCGGGAGCTTCGGTCGCAAGCTTCCGACGACGATCGCGCTTAGCCCGCGCCCCCGTCGTCTTTTTCTTCGCCTTAGCCTTCGCCTTGCCCACAAGCGCCTCCCAGCACCACAAATCACAACTGAGCAGGTATTTTACCCACAAAAAAGAGCTGGTCGAGCAAACGCTCGACCAGCTCACATACTTTCCCTTAGCCAATGGTCCCGAGAGGTTATCCGAAGGCCCGCCCGCCGGGAGGGGTTTCTTCTGAGCGATCCCGCAGCGCGAACGCGAGGACCAGCGAAGAAGAACCCCGCAGGCGGTCGGACCGGTGGGAAGGTTGACCTTTCGACCTACTCCTTCTCCACTGCGCGCATGATCGCCTTGTAGATCTCCATCAACGGAATGATCAGGAAGGCAAGGCCCAGGGCGGCGATAACGCCCTTGAGCTCAAGCGTCACGGGGCCAAAGAACATCTCGGCAAGCGTCGGCTGAACGGTCACGATAACCGTCAGTACCAGCGCCAGCGCGGCAGATGCCCACAGCCACTTGTTCTGCTTCTTCATGCTAAACAGCGACGCACGACGGCTGCGCATATTGAAGCAGTGGAAGATCTCGACCATGTTGAGCGTGATGAACGCCATCATCACGCCTTCCTCGTCGGCATTGCCGGCGATCATATCGGCGATGTGGATGTAGCCCATGTCAAAGTACACGCCCACAAAGAAGCTCGCCAGCACCAGCACGGTGATGATCAAGCCCTGGACCACACAGTCCAGGCCCATATTACCGGCAAAGACGCCGTCCTTGGCGTTGCGCGGCTTGCGCTTCATGATGTCGCCCTCGGCATCCTCCATGCCCAGCGCGAGCGCGGGGAAGCAGTCGGTGACCAGGTTCACCCACAGCAGCTGCACCGGCTGGAAGATGGTAAAGCCGATGAGCGTGGCGATAAACACCGAGAACACCTCGGCAAGGTTGGCCGAAAGCAGGAACTGGATGACCTTGCGGATATTGTCGTAGATGCGACGGCCCTCTTCGCAGGCACCGATGATGGTGGCGAAGTTGTCGTCGGCAAGCACCATGTCGGCAACGTTCTTGGTGACGTCGGTACCGGTGATGCCCATGCCCACGCCGATGTCGGCGCGCTTGATGGACGGGGCGTCGTTGACGCCGTCGCCCGTCATGGCCACGATCTGGTCGCGCGACTTCCAGGCCTCGACGATGCGGGTCTTGTGCTCGGGCTGGACGCGAGCGTACACGCCGTAGTCCTCGATGTGCGCGTCGAGCTCCTCGTCGCTCATGCGATCGAGGTCGGCACCGGTGATGGCATGGCTGCGATCGGCGACGATGCCCAGCTGCTTGGCAATGGCCACGGCGGTGTCGATATGGTCGCCCGTGATCATGACGGTGCGAATACCGGCATCGTGGGCCTCGCGGATGGCGTCGGCGACCTCGGGGCGGACCGGGTCGATCATGCCGGATAGGCCGCAGAAGACCAGGTCGTGCTCGAGCGCAGCGGGGCTGCAGTCGCTCGGGACCTCGGTGTAAGTGCGGCTTGCCAGCGCCAGCACGCGCAGGGCCTCGTCGGCCATGGCCTTGTTGGCGGCCACGAGCTCGGCGCGGCGCTCCTCGGTCAGCGGGACGACCTTTTCGCCCTCGTAGATATGGGTGCACAGGCCGATCACCACGTCGGGCGCGCCTTGGTGTACTGCTCGTACTCGCCGTCCAGGGTCTCGACGACCACGGACATCATCTTACGGCCCGAGTCGAACGGGGCCTCGCCCACGCGCGGGTGCTCGGCAGTCAGGCCAGTAAGACCAGCCTTGCCGGCATCGTTGACGAGCGCGCACTCGGTCGGCTCGCCCACGGCCTCGCCCAGCTCCTCGTCCCACTGGGCATCGGAGCAAAGGGCCATACCTGCCAGGAACTTCTCCTTAGGCGCAGCGAGCTCGTGCTTGACGACGGTCATCTTGTTCTGGGTAAGGGTGCCGGTCTTGTCGGAGCAGATGGTCTGCGTGCAGCGAGGGTCTCGACGGCAGAAAGCTTGCGGATAATCGCCTGGCGCTTGGCCATCTTGGTCACGCCGAGCGACAGCACGATGGTCACGACGGCGACCAGACCTCGGGGATGGCAGCGACGGCGAGCGAGACAGCGACCATAAAGGTGTCGAGCAGGGCGGTCGGGTCGGTAAGGACGTTGCCCACGCCGTGGCGGAGGATGTCAACGCCAAAGATCACGACGCAGATGATAATCACCATGATGGTGAGGATGCGGCTGAGCTCGGCGAGCTTCACTTGCAGCGGCGTGAGCTCTTCCTTGGCCTCGGCCAGGGCGCCGGCAATCTTGCCCATCTCGGTATCCATACCGGTGCCGACTACGACGGCGCGGCCACGGCCGTACACAACGGTGGAACCCATGTAGCACATGTTCTTGCGGTCGCCGAGCGGCACGTCATCGGTGCCCGCGGCAAGCTCGATCACGTTGGCGTGCTTCTCTACGGGCACGGACTCGCCGGTGAGTGCGGCCTCTTCGATCTTCATCGTGGCGCTCTCGAGGACGCGGCAGTCGGCCGGAACGGAGTCGCCCGCCTCGAGCATGATCACGTCACCGGGCACGAGCTCGGCGCTCGGCAGATGCACGAGCTTGCCGTCGCGCAGCACCTTGGACTGCGCCGCGCTCATCTCCTGCAGGGCCTCGAGGCTTCTTCGCTCTTGGCTTCCTGGACCACGCCCAGCACCGAGTTGACGATAACGACGAACATGATAATGACGACATCGGCAAAGTCGGGCTCGCCCTTGACCATGCCCGTGAGCGCACTGATGACGGCGGCAACGATCAGCATGATGACCATGGGATCGGCCATCTGCTCAAAGAAACGCTTCCACAGCGGCGTCTTCTCGGCTTCCTCGAGCTTGTTAGGGCCTGTCTTAGCGAGGCGCGACGACGCCTCGTCGTCGCTCAGGCCGAGGTTCTCATCGACACCCTGGTCGCTGAGCACCTCCGCCGCGGCGGACAGGTATTCCTTTTGCATATAGAGTCCCCTCCTGGGATTCGGGCCACTCAGCAGATTGATGCCCGATCATAATTCCCAGGAGAAGGGCAAGGGCTCATCAAGGCTGCCGTGCTGAGCGGCAGTTGATAGTGGAGCTATGGTACCCCAAAGCAACGCGTCTAGCCAAAACAATCCATTTGGAAATATGGTCCATAAGCAACGGTGCAGGCCGTGTGATGCTCAACATTGATAAAACGTTTTTTCTTCGGCGCATCATCAAACTGAAATATCGCCCAGATAGCAGCGGTTAGAACGGTTGGTAAAGTTTTTTCATATACCGTTTTTCCGCAAAAAATGAACTTCTAATTCGGCATACGGTCGATTTTTTGGGGTATTCGGTCGCCATTTCGTTATAATCAACTCAGTTTTATTTCTTATGGTTTATCTATCAGCGCAAGACGATGTCAGATGGAGGTCTGAATGTACAAGCGCACTAAGATTGTATGCACCATGGGTCCCGCCTGCGATAGCGACGAGACCATCCGCGAGATGATCAAGGCGGGCATGAACGTCGCCCGTTTTAACTTCTCGCACGGCTCCTACGACGAGCACCACGGTCGCATCGAGCGCGTCCGTCGTATTTCCAAGGAGCTCGGTATGCCCGTCGGCATCCTGCTCGACACCAAGGGCCCCGAGGTCCGCACCGGCCTTCTGGTCGATGGCAAGAAGGTTGCCGTCAAGACCGGCGACAAGATCGTCGTCACCGCTCAGCCCACGACCGAGGATTTCCACGGCACCGCTGAGCACATCTCCCTCGACTACCTGGCTCTGCCCTCCGAGGTCGAGAAGGGCTCCCTCATCCTGATCGATGACGGCCTGGTTGCCCTCGAGGTCGAGTCCGTCGACGGCCAGGACATGACCTGCGTCGTCAAGAACGACGGCCTGATCGGCGAGCGCAAGGGCGTCAACATGCCCAACGTCAACATCTCGCTGCCCGCTATCACCGAGCGCGATCGTCAGGACATCCTCTTTGGCCTGACCGAGAACATCGACTACATCGCCGCTTCCTTCATCCGTGACGGCGAGTCCGTCCGCGGCATCCGCGAGCTTTGCCGCGAGAACGGTGGCGAGCACGTGACGATCTTCCCGAAGATCGAGTGCGCCTGGGCGTCGAGAACTTCGACGAGATCCTCGAGGCTTCCGACGGCATCATGGTTGCCCGTGGCGACCTGGGCATCGAGATCAAGCCCGAGCTCGTTCCCCACATCCAGAAGGAGATCATCGCCAAGTGCAACGCGGCCTACAAGCCCGTTATCACCGCTACGCAGATGCTCGACTCCATGCAGCAGAACCCGCGCCCGACGCGCGCCGAGGTTGCCGACGTTGCTAACGCCATCTACGACGGCACCGACGCCGTTATGCTCTCTGGCGAGTCCGCTGCCGGTAAGTACCCGGTCGAGGCCGTTAAGATGCAGGCCAGCATTGCTCTCGAGACCGAAAAGTACCTCCCGGCTCACGCTCCGCTCGAGGTTCCGGCCGATGCCCACGGCACCCGTGTTGTCAACAACGTTGTGGGTATGTCCGCTGTGAACATGGCTACCACCGTTGGCGCCAAGTGCATCACCGTGCCGACGACCACCGGCCGCACCGCTCGCCTGATCTCGCACTTCCGTCCCAACATGCCGATCTGCGCGTTCTCCCGCCACGAGTGGGCCGTCCAGCAGATGATCATGTACTGGGGCGTTATCCCGCACCAGGCCGAGATTACCCAGGGCACCGTCAACGGCACGATCGTCAAGGCGATCGAGACCGCTAAGGAGCTCGGCTACGTCGAGGCCGGAGACCTGACCGTCGCTACCGCTGGCGATCCCCGCATGAGCGTCCAGCTCGAGGACAAGGTCTCCTCGACCAACGTCGCTTACGTCGCTCAGGTGCGCTAAGTCGTACTTGCAAGCACACTTGCATTGCAAAGGGCCCGGAAGGCAAAGCCTTCCGGGCCCTTTTTCTATGCCAATGCCGGCGCACAGCAAAACACGCACTCATTTCTTTACCAAAAGTGCGAAATCCACCCTTCGAGGCCCATAAAATAAAGTCCCAAGCGCTAAAAGTGTTCGCCCGGTGGCAAACCCACACCTTAACCGACACTGCTAAATCGTTTTAGCAAGAGTCAGATCGACCTGGTTTTCGGAAGTGCGGGGAAAAATTGCTTACCTCCGAGTACAAGCCCTTTTATTTCAACAAAACCCCTGATAAAGTTGGCTCAAATACCGCTTGTGCTTTGCCTGTTTGTCTTTTTCCCCGCACTTCCGAAACCGATAGCTTTTCTAGCCCAAACTACGCTCAAACGATCGGATCGCTATGTCATTTCTTGCCTGCGGACCCACGGCTTTTCAGTACTATCGCATCCCGCCCCAGATACTGGGACTCTATCCGGCAATCCTGCCGCCCGACCATGACCATCGCTTGGTACACTACTCAAAACAACCAGTATTTAAAGACTTGCTCGGCACACCAGTTTGGAGATTCGTGGGCGAAAGAAAACAGCGCGCGAACGGAAAGCTATTTCATAGCCGTCTGCTAACCCAAGAGCCGCCTCCTGGGTCGTTTAGGCAGACTGAGCATGGGTTTGATGTCACTTCACCGGAGTTCACGCTGCTCAGCCTTGCCACGCAGGTCTCACGCAGCCAGTTACTCATGGCTTGCTACGAGATGTGCGGCTCCTTTGCAGTGTTTAAGCCCTGCGAGCGAACGCAACAACAACTCGATGAAGCTATTTCGCTTAAGCTCATTCCGCCCAGCTGCGGCTGGGAGCGAGTTGACGACACCAAGGGCAATGACACCAACTTGTGGAAGCGCACGCCGCTTCTTACCGCAGCGGATATCGCCGCGTTCGCCAAGCAAGCCGCAGGCCTGCGCGGCGTTAAGCAGCTCCGCTGGGCCGCCGAACGCATGACAGGACAGACCGCCTCGCCCTTTGAAGTCCAGACGTCAATTCTCATCTCGCTCCCCCGCGATGAGGGCGGTCTGGGCATCGACATCACCAATAACGCGCGCATCCCGCTCAGCGAAGCCGCGCGTTCGCTGTATGACAAAACCTGCTGCTACGCCGATATCCTCATCGAAAGCGCCACCGACAGCATGGGCGTCATCCTTGAATGCCAAGCCGCTCCGCCCACGACAGCGAAGCCGCGAGCCTCTCCGATGCCGAGCGCGCCACCGCACTCACAAGCATGGGCTACGACGTCATCCAAATTACCTATGACCAGATCAAGGAGAAGAAGAGCTTCAACCACATAGCCGAGCTCATCCATAAAAAGGCTGGGCTTCCCTACACCCCAAAGACTAAACAGGAGCGCACTGCCGAAGATGCCCTGCGGCAAGAGCTACTTGTCGATTGGGTTGAGCTATTCACTGCCGGGCCGGCCAGCTAGCAGCTAGCAATCAGGGCAGCGCAGACACATCGGGCGATTCGACACGGGCGGCAAAACCCGCCTCGGTTAGCTCGACGACCTCGGTAAACGTTGCATCGAAAAACTCCTCGGTTAGCAAGCGATACGGCGGATGATCGGGCTCGCCGGGGTTTTCGCGTACAATCTCGTGCATAACGCCGATGGTCTTGAGCACATACTCCTTATGGATGGGATACTGACCAAAACGCGTCGCCGCAGTATAGAGGCGATCGGTCGCGCGCGGAATCGAAACAATGCCGAGCGTCTTGCCAAACCAGTCAAAGTCGCCTTGCTTTTTAATGCGGAACTCCTCACACGGCTTGCCGCCGTGCGCCTCCAGGTACTGGTTCACGCGGGTATTCCACACAGTATCGGCCACAAGGTGAGACCAAACGCCCAGCGTCAGATCGAGCAGCGACTGCGCCACGTCATCGGGCGCGAGCGAAAACTCACAGCGCCGGGACCGGCAACCGGCTCGGCGTCCTTGTAACGTTGGGGATAATGCACCCGATTGAGTCGCTCGCGTTCCTCGACAATCGAGGTGGCCTCAGCAGGTTCGCCCGCGGGTGCGCCTTTAAGCAGCGGCGCCACATAGGTATCCCAGAACTCGTGCTCGCGCGGCTTAGGGATAGGCTCGGGGTTTGCAAAGTGCGTAATGCGATACGGAATGGGATCAGCGATGCCAGGGACCATATAGCCCACGAAGATATCCGGAACCACGCAGCCAAACAAAAAGGCATTGCGGTCGCGCACGCTATTGGCAAGCGCACCGGTGCGCTCCAGCAAACGCTCCGTCTGAGCGATATGAATGTTCCAGCTTGGCATAGCCACCCCCATAAAAACCTGGATAACTATACCATCACGGCAAAGCCGCGCGGGCGGCTACGCACGCTCTACGCAGCAACTATTCCGCAGCGCCGCTCTCGGTTCCATACGATGACACCGGCGCCTCGACCACATGGTGATATCGATCGATATAGATGGCGCGGGCACCCAGGCGCCGCACCAAATCCTGATGGTGTGTGCTCATCAAGACCGTCTTGCCGGCAGCAACATAGGCCAGTAGAAAGTTGACCACGATGTCGCACGAGTCCTCGTCAAGTCCGTTGGTAGGCTCGTCGAGCACCAGGATATCCGGGTTCATCGACACCACCGCAGCCAGCGCAACGCGCTTCTTTTGCCCGCCCGAGAGCTGATAGGGAGAGACGTCGGCAAGATCGGCAACCTGGAACAGCTCCATGGCATCGCGCACGCGGCGCTCGAGCTCGTCTGCCGGCAGTCCCATTTGAGCCGGGCCAAACGCGACCTCCTCGCCCACCGTAGCGCAAAAGAGCTGCGCATCGGCGTTTTGGAACACAAAGCCACGCATTGATGGAACCGCTGGGCCGTCGCGGAATCCTTGAGATATGCCGCATCGACCGCATGCCCGTCGAACAGGTACGCACCCGCGTCCGCGAGCTCAAGGCCGTTAATAAGGCGCATGATCGTCGTCTTGCCGCAGCCGTTGGGACCTAGCAGGGCAACGAGCTCTCCACGGTCCACCTGCAGCGAAACGCCGTCGACCACCGTATGGCCCGCATAGGAAAACACCACGTCACGAAACTCGATGAGCGGCGTTGTTTCGACGCCAGCAGCACCGCTCGCGCCCATCGCGCCATTTGTATCGTTTGTCAAAACGTCGCCCTTCCCTACTCACATCGACGGTTCGACCGCCCGCGCTACAGCACCGCGCACAATACGGCGAGCAGAGCCACAACGGCCGCGTAAACGGCATCGCGCCAGCCAAAGCCGCTACGCGCGGGGGCCGGGTACGCACCGGCAAAGCCGCGGCAGAGCATGGCCTCGTCCATCGCGCGGCTGCATTCCATCGCCTTGATAAACGTCATGCCCATGATACCCGCCAGCGAATCGGTGCGCGAAAAACCCGCAGGCGCGGAACCGACGCTGCGCAGCATGACTGATTCGCACAGATCGTGCGCCGTGCGTCCCAGCACCTCGATATGCTTGAGTGCCATATCAAACGTAAAGATAACCTCATCGGGCAGGTGCAGCATTTTGAGCGCCGCCGACATGCGGCTCCAGGTGAGCGTCCACGAAACACCCAGCACCAGCGACACATTAATAAACGTCTTGAGCGCGATCTTGAGCATGGCGCCCGTGGCAGACGCGCCCAGCAGCAGGGCAGGCAGTGCCAGAACCACCGCGAGCCCCGCAGCGCCAAGCGCCGGCACAAAGGTTGCCCGCAGCCCGCGTACGGGGCGTACGGCAACGAGCACCAACACGATAGCCGCCATCAACATGAGGTACAGCGGGCTTTGCGTCAGACACACGCACAGGACGCAAACGAACATCCCCACCAGACGCACCGGAGCCGAAACGCAAGAAAGGGCGCGGTCGACCATCGACCCGCCCTCGTGCGCACCTCCACCCAGGCGAACCCGCTCAAGCAGGCTCGCCAGGTGCAGGACATTCTTTTGCATCACACGATGCCGAGCCCCCACGGCTCGTAACGCTGCTCGACCGCAAGCCAGCTAGGCAGCTCGGCTATTGCCATGAGCACCGCTTTCCTTGACCGTCAGCGAGATCAGGCGGAATGCGATGGTGAGCACCGCCACGCCAATCACACCGGAAAGGATATACATGGCAGCCTGGCCGGCAAAGCCAAGGCCCTGTTCCTCGGAATAGGCCTGCAGGTAATCACCCGTGGGCAGCGCGTCGGCAAAGGTCGGAGTATCGAGGCCGACCGAAGCTGCAGGCTGTCGTCGCCAGCCTCCTGAACGGCAGTCGCGGCGCCCTCGGCGTCCCACTCGCCCCAGCGTCTCCGGTGGCCAGCAGGCCCAGCGGCGTGGCCACCACGAGCACGGCGACCAGAATGAGCGTGGGAATCAGGGAAGTCTTCTTGGCGGTACCATCGGCGGCAAGCTGGCCATCGACGGCCTCGGACCCGACGATAATGCTCGGCGCCGTCTTCTTAATGAAACCGTAGATGGCGGCCGTCGCCACGCCCTCGATCACGCCGGCAACCAGCATATGCGGGATCAACATGGCCGGAATAGCCACGGACAGCGGGAAGGGGCAGTACAGCGGCGCGCCCGAAGCGTTGGTAAAGAGCATCGGCTGAATACCAAACTCGATTGCCGCGCACAGGGCCGCCAGGCACAGGCCGACCCAACCGCTCACGATGGCAGAAACCGAGGTGCCCCAGCTCTTGTCGTGCAGACGGCTGTTGAGCGCACGGAACACGATAGCAGCGGCAAACGGCAGCACAAAGGCCATGTTAAAGCAGTTGGCGCCAAACGACAGAACGCCGCCGTCGCCAAACAGCAGCGCCTGCAGCGCCAGCGCGACGAGACAGCGATAGCCGCGGCCTCGGGACCCAGCAGCAGTGCGATGAGCGCGCCACCAACGGCGTGACCAGTGGTACCGCCGGGCAGCGGCACGTTAAACATCATGAGCAAAAAGGAGAACGCGGCGCAGATGCCCAGGAAAGCCATATGCTCGCGATCGAGCGTGGCGCGCACCTTTTTGATGCAGTGGACCCAAACAGGCACCATCGCCACCGCCATGACGGCATCGGTTTGCGGAGACAGGTAGTTGTCTGGAATGTGCATATACGCCTCCCGGTTGCCGGCGCACGGAATCGCAACGCCGCTTAAATCACCTTAAGAGTGTTACGTATTGTTAGATTCGTAACACGCCGCGGGCTATCATAGCAAAACGGCGCACTGCCGACAAAGCAGCACGCCGTTATGTAATGCGCGTGTCATATATGCAGGCTCAACGGTGCCTTATATCGAGCATAGCGGTCACGTAAGACTCGGCGGCAGCCACCGCTGACCCATACCCCAGCGCAAATCCTAGCCGCGGACCTCGCCGTTTACGCCCTTGCACACCTTGGTGACGATCTTCTGGTGTGCCTTCTCGACTTCTTCGCTGGTGAGCGTGTGGTCGTCGGAGCGATACGTAAGCGCAAAGGCCATGGACTTCTTGCCCGCTCCGATGCGGATGGGATCGCGGTAGACGTCGAACAGGCGCACGCCCTCGAGCAGCTTGCCACCGGCGCTGGTAATGCGGCGCTCAAGATCCTCGCAGGTCACGGAGTTATCGACCACGATAGCCAGGTCGTGCTCAACAGCCGGATACTGCGAGAACTCGCGGTAGTTCTCCTGGTTGCGAGCGCCCTTGATCAGCTTGTCCAGATCGAGCTCAAAGGCAACAACGACCTCATCGATGCCCATCGCCTCGCGCGCCTCGGGGTGAATCTCGCCGACCCAGCCCAGCACGGTGCCGCCGGACAGGACCTCGGCGGCGCGACCCGGCTGCAGGAAGGCATAGCCCTCGCCCTCGACAGGACGGAAGCGAACCTTCTCAATGCGCAGCTGGGCGAGCAGCTCCTCGACGATGCCCTTGCCAAAGAAGAAACGCAGCTTACGGTACTTCATGGTCCAAGACTGCTCGCTCCACTGGCCCGAGAGCACACCCGCCACGGACTTGGTCTCCTTGGGCAGGCTGGCGTTCTCGCGGCCGTGGAACAGGCTGCCGACCTCGTACAGGTGCACGTTGGGCGTGCCGTGGGCCTCGTTATAGGCCACAGACTGCAGCAGGCCCGGCAGCAGCGAGCGGCGCATCTCGGTCTGCTCGGCCACCAGCGGGTTCATGAGCACCACGGGGCAGCCGCGGCCCTCGGTGGACATGCCGATCTTCTCCAGGTCGCCCGGGGCGCAAAGCCAAAGGTCGTGGTCTCGTTGAGGCCACAGGCGCGCAGGATCTCGCCGACCTTGCGGGTAAGCTTCTGCTCGCGCGTCAGACCGCCGATGTGGTTCTTGGCAGCCGGGATGGTCGCCGTCACACGGCCCATGCCCCACAGGCGCAGGACCTCCTCGATCAGGTCAATCTCGCGCGGCAGGTCGGGACGGAAGCTCGGCGGGGTGACCATAAAGTCCTCGCCGTCGCGCTCGACGGTGCAGCCCAGGCGGGTGAGTGAGCGCTCGATAAAGTCGGGCTCGATGTCGGCGCCGCAGATGGCGTGCACGCGGGCCAAGCGCAGCTTGATGCTATCGATGGTCTTGGGCGCGGGGAACACGTCGACATAGCCGGGAGCGACCTCGCCGCCGGCGATCTGTTCGATGAGAGCGCAGGTAACGTTGGCGACGTCCACGCAGCCGGTCTCGTCAACCTGGCGCTCAAAGCGAATGGAGGCGTCGGAGATCAGCGACAGGTCGCGGCTGGTGTGCGAGGTGCGACGGCGTTGAAGCAGGCGCTCTCGACCATCACATCGACGGTGTCGTCCTCGATCTCGGAATCCATACCGCCCATAACACCGGCCAGCGCCACGGGGCGCTCGCCGTCGGTGATGAGGCCCATGCCGGCGTCGAGCACGCGCTCCTCGCCGTCGAGCGTCGTGAACTTCTCATCCTGCTGGGCGGCGCGAACCACCACGCGACGCCTGCCCTCGCGCTCGGCAAAGGTGTCCAGGTCAAAGGCGTGCAGCGGCTGACCGGTGAGCATCATCACGTAGTTGGTGATGTCGACGATGTTGTTGTGCGGACGCACGCCCAGGGCGTTGAGGCGCTTGACCATCCAGTCGGGCGAGGGGCCGACCTTCACGTTGCGCACGATGCGGGCGACATAGCGGTCGCACAGGCCCTCGTCGGCAATCTCGACCGAAAGCTCGTCGTCGGTCGCGCGGCCGGTCTCGGCTTGATGGCGGGCAGCTCAACGTGGAAATCGCGATCGAAAATGGCGCCGGTCTCGCGGGCCATGCCGATCATGGACAGGCAGTCGGGACGGTTGGGCGTGATCTCGCAGTCGAGCACGGTGTCGCTCGAGCCCACATACTCGGCAAACGGCATGCCGCAGGGCGTGTCCTCGGGCAGGATCATGATGCCGGAGTGGTCGCCGCCCAGGCCGAGCTCGCGCGCAGAGCAGTTCATGCCCATGGACACGACGCCGCGAAGCTTGCTCTTCTTGATCTTGACGTCGCCGGGGAGCACAGCGCCGATCATGGCCGTGACGATGTGGTCGCCGGCCTCGAAGTTCTGCGCGCCGCAGACGATCTGCAGCGGAGCGGGGTTGCCGTCGGCGTCGAGGTTCTTGTCGCCCACGTCGACCGAGCACACATACATATGGTCGCTATCGGGGTGCGGGGTCTTGGTGAGCACCTTGGCGGTCACCACGTGGTCGAAGGACTCGCCCACGGTGTCGATCGCCTCGACCTCGGTGCCGGTACGGATATATTCGTCCGAAAGGGTCTTGGGATCCTCCGGAATATCGATCATGGTCTTGAGCCAGTCGTAAGAAACACGCATCTAGCTCTCCTTTCATACTGAAAGCCTGCGAAGAGATGCAGGTGGAAACTTCAACTTTGTGAACATTCCTTACAAAGCGAGGGTTGTCCAAGTGCGACAGATCGGCCCGAAAGAGGAGCGCCGCGTACTTTGGTACGCAAGCGACGAATGAGCGCCGAGGTGCCGTGCTTGGGCAAGCCGCAGCCTAGAACTGATTCAGGAAACGCATATCGCCTGTCATCAACGTACGCAGGTCGGGCAGGTCGTAGCGCAGGGCCGCGACGCGCTCGGCGCCAATGCCAAAGGCGAAGCCGGTGTACTTCTCGGGATCGATACCGCAGTTGATCAGGACGTTGGGGTCGACCATGCCGCAGCCCAAGATCTCGATCCAGCCGCTGTGCTTGCAGAAGTTGCAGCCCTTGCCGCCGCAGACGTGGCAGCTCACGTCCACCTCGCAGCTCGGCTCGGTGAAGGGGAAGAAGTGCGGGCGATAACGCGTCTTGCGGTCCTCGCCAAACATGCACTTAACAAAGTAGTCGAGCGTGCCCTTAAGATCGCCAAAGGTGATGCCCTCGTCGACGACCAGGCCCTCGATCTGGTTGAACTGCGGCAGGTGGCAGGCGTCGGCCGTGTCGGGACGGTAGACGGTGCCCGGGCAGATCATGTAGATGGGCGGCTTCTGCGACTCCATAGTGTGGATCTGCACGCCCGAAGTCTGGGTGCGCAGCAGTACGTCGGACTCGCCATGGGCGTGAGCCTCGGGGTGTGCGACGCTGCCAGGGTTGTTGTCGACCACGTAGAAGGTATCGCGGGCCGAGCGGCTCGGGTGATCCATGGGGGCGTTGAGCGCAGTGAAGTTGTAGTAGGAAGTATCGACCATGGGACCGGACTCGACGGTGTAGCCGATGCCGCAGAAGATGTCCTCGGCCTCCTCGATGATCTGCTTGATCAGGTGCTGGTGACCGATCTGCGGACGGATACCCGGCAGGGTAATGTCGACGGCCTCGTGCTCGAGAGCGTGCTTGAGGCGGCGGCCTTCATCTCGGTGGTGCGCTCGTCGAGCATGCCCTCGATCAGTTGGCGCATCTCGTTGGCACGCTTGCCCATCATGGGACGATCCTCGGGGGCGAGCTTGCCCATCATGCGCATCAGGCCGGTGATGCGACCCTTGCGACCGAGCAGCTCAACGCGCGCAGCCTCGAGCTTGGCGGCGTCGTCGGCGCCTGCGACGAGCTCCTTGGCCTCTTCCTCGAGTTTGACCAGATCATCAATCAGACTCATGTCTTCCCTTTCGTCTCTCGCGCATTCGCTTGCCAGGGCGACCAATGCCGCTTGGCGTTGCGAAAACGCGGCCCGGTTCGGTAACAAAAAACCGTCCTCGGGCATGTGCATTGCCCAAGGACGGTTGAATTCCGCGGTACCACCTTGTTTGACCCGACGGATGTCTGGCCCGCCGCGCCCACTCTTTGCCCCTTGTCGCGAGGCTCACGGCTTCCCTACTGGGGACATCGCCGCCGCTGGCCGCGCGCCCGTTGAGGTCGCTGCTCGGGAGTGAACGCTTGGCCCTTGTCACCGCAGGAAGGCTTGCAGCCCATGACCTTCCCTCTCTTGCCGGCGACGCGGCGGGCAAAACCCTCTCCGTCAACGCATTGGGCTACAGGATACCACATTGTTTGGGTGTATCGCCGCGTTCCGTTTTGTTCGTGCTGGGTACAAGGCAAGTAGCTGTGCAAACTGGCCGCGCGCCCACCCGAAGCGCCCGGCTCACGAGATCAAGGATATGGTATGGGAAAGAAACTCGATAAGAAGGCCGAGCCGCAGCGGGCAAGACATCCAAAGGCATGAAGGTCGATAAGGCCGTCAAAAAATTCCGCAAGCTCGAGGGCAAACTGTGGACCCGCGAGTACCTGCTCAAGATTGCCGAGTTCGATGGCGCGACCATTGCCCCCGCCAACGGCGCCGCGGCCCGCGCCGATGCCATGGGCACCCTTGCCGGCGAGCATCACAAGCTGCTGACCAGCGAAAAGTCTGTCGAACTTGTGCGCTCGCTGCACGCGAGACCGTCTCCGGAGGCAAGATCGACGACCCGCAGCTGCTCGACGAGATCCGTGTGCTCGGCCGCGACCAGCGCGAGGCAAGCGCCATTCCCACCGAGGAGGCCGAGGCCTGGACCAGGCTCACCTGCGAGGCCGACGCCGTGTGGCACAAGGCCAAGACGGCCAATGACTGGGCGAGCTTTGAGCCCTATGTGGATAGAATCGTCGGCCAGCTTAAGCATCAGGCCGAGCTCATGGACCCCAAGCGCGACCCATACGATGTTTGGCTCGACCAGTACGAGCGTGGCCTTTCCGCCAAGAGCTTCGACGCGTTTTGCGATGAGGTCAAGGCACGGTCGTTCCGCTCGTGCACGCCATCGGCGAGCGCGGCCAGCAGCCAGCTGCCGACTTTTTGCACGCCCGCGTGCCCGAGGCCGCCCAGCGCGCCATGAGCTTCGACCTTATGAAGCTCGTCGGCCTGGACCTAGACGACACCACGCTTGCCTTTACCGAACACCCGTTTAGCGAGGGCTTTGCCGTGGGTGACGCGCGCATCGCGACGCACATCTATGAGGACGACTGCATCTCCAACGTCTACAGCATCATCCACGAGGCCGGTCACACCATGTATGAGCTGGGCGTGAACCCCGCCTATGCTCGCACCTGCCTGGAGGGCGGCACCTCCATGGGCATCCACGAGAGCCAGAGCCGCTTCTTTGAGAACACCGTGGGTCGCAGCCGCGCCTTTATGGGACCGCTGCTCGAGGTGCTGCGCCGCCACGCGCCCGAGGTCTACGGCAACGTGGACGAGGACACGCTCTACCGCGCCGTGAACATCGCGCAGCCGTCGTTGATCCGCACCGAGGCGGACGAGCTCACCTATCCGCTGCATATTATGGTGCGTTACCAGATTGAGCGCATGCTGTTTGCCGGCGAGGCCACGGCCAAGGATATCCCCGCGCTTTGGAATCGCTTTATGAACGAGTACCTGGGCATTCCCGTTCCCGACGACACGCACGGCTGCCTGCAGGATACGCACTGGAGCGGCGGCTCGTTTGGCTACTTCCCCACCTATGCGCTGGGTAGCGCCTACGACGCCATGTTTGTGCCGGCCATGTGCCGCGACGGCGTCGACCTCAATGGCGCCTGTGCGAGCGGCGATTTGGCGCCCGTTCGCGCCTGGTGGGCGAGCACATTTGGCAGTGGGGCCGCGCCAAAGACGCGCCGGAGCTCATCAAGGCGCCTGCGGCATGGACTTTGACGCCCGCTACTACTGCAGCTACCTGCAGGACAAGTTCACCACGCTGTACCAGCTGTAAAGCTTAGGCAACACGTCAACGCAAAGGGGGCGCGCGGGATCTATCCCGCGGCGCCCCCTTTTTCACCTAGTCATTGGGGACGTTTGCAGCGTCGAGCAGTTACGCGGTTTGGTAAAACCGCGTAACTATAAAGCTTCCAGCGCGTTGGCGATGCGCTTCATAGCGGCGTCGGCGGCCGATTGGTCCGGAGCCTCAGCCAAAACGCGAATCACCGACTCGGTTCCGCTCTTGCGCACCAGTACGCGGCCCTCGCCCGCCAGCGACGCCTCGGCCTCGGGCCAATGGCGGCCTGGACGCCCATGTGCCCCAGCGCGGCCGTCCTTACCGCCACGCGCCACGGCGACCC
>ENA-OQIO01000587-OQIO01000587.1-human-gut-metagenome-genome-assembly--contig:-NODE-587-length-19130-cov-3.412093_pt1 | contig 19130 bp, 19 predicted proteins | sample MGYA00242573_ERZ504737 | MGnify/ENA primary metagenome ERZ504737 (study PRJEB26092, sample SAMD00036203) | human gut metagenome | host: Homo sapiens | study: EMG produced TPA metagenomics assembly of...
TGGTTCTTATCTTCCTCTTTTTTATCACAACTCTATTTTTCTCTTTCTTTTCCAAAATCAATCTTCTTTGACTTTAAAACTCCATCTTCTTGGCAAGATAAGCTCTCAGATCTTCGATCTTCACTCTTTCCTGCTCCATAGTGTCACGATCTCTGACTGTTACCGCTCCATCTGTTTCAGAATCGAAGTCATAAGTTACACAGAACGGAGTACCGATCTCATCCTGACGACGATATCTCTTACCGATATTTCCTCTGTCATCAAACTCACAATTCCATTCTTTTGCCAGCATTGCATAAACTTTCTCAGCGCCCTCATTCAGCTTCTTTGACAACGGCAGCACACCGACTTTTACCGGTGCCAGTGCCGGATGGAAATGCAGTACCGTACGCACATCATTTTTCTCAGCATCCAGAACTTCTTCATCGTATGCGCTGCACAGGAATGCCAGTACCATACGATCCGCACCCAGAGACGGCTCGATAACATACGGGATATATTTTTTACCCTCCTCATCATCAAAGTAAGTCAGATCCTGCCCTGATACATTCTGATGCTGTGTCAGGTCGTAATCCGTACGATCTGCAATACCCCACAGTTCACCCCAGCCGAACGGGAACAGGAATTCCACGTCAGTTGTTGCTTTGCTGTAGAAACTCAGTTCTTCTTTTTCATGATCGCGATACCGTACTTCTTCATCTTTCAGTCCCAGTTCATGTAACCAGTTCAGGCAGAAAGATTTCCAGTAATTGAACCATTCCAGATCCGTATCCGGTTTGCAGAAGAATTCCAGTTCCATCTGTTCGAACTCTCTGGTACGGAAAGTAAAATTACCCGGTGTAATCTCATTACGGAAGGATTTACCGATCTGTCCGATACCAAACGGCAGTTTCTTTCTGGAAGTTCTCTGTACGTTTTTAAAGTTTACAAAGATACCCTGTGCTGTTTCCGGTCTCAGATATACGGTATTCTTTGCATCTTCCGTAACACCCTGGAATGTCTTAAACATCAGGTTAAACTGACGGATATCAGTAAAGTTATGTTTTCCACAGGTCGGGCACGGTACCTGATGCTCTTCAATGAAAGCAGTCATCTTTTCCTGGCTCCATGCATCTACGCTTTCTTCCAGTGCGATTCCTTTTTCTGCACAGAAATCTTCGATGATCTTATCTGCACGGAAACGCTCATGGCATTCTTTACAGTCCATCAACGGATCAGAGAATCCACCCAGATGACCGGAAGCTACCCATGTCTGCGGATTCATCAGGATTGCACAGTCCACACCTACATTGTAAGGATTTTCCTGGATGAACTTTTTCCACCATGCTCTTTTTACATTGTTCTTCAGTTCCACACCAAGATTACCATAATCCCAGGTGTTTGCCAGGCCGCCGTATATTTCGGAACCCGGATATACGAATCCTCTGGATTTGGCAAGTGCAACGATTTTTTCCATTGTTTTTTCCATAATTGATCTCCTTTATATTCCCTGAGACATAAATATATGTCTGGTATTAACGTATTAATTCCCACGGCAGTCGACAAGATAGCATCCTGCCGGCACAAATTTTTAATTATTATCCGTGTATATCACATAACCATATGCCTGTGTAGTCACGTGGCTTTCATCGTCTGTACCTTCATCGGCCGAAAGCCTTGCCTGACTTTTATTTACCACTTTCATATTCTTGCTGACATACTGAATCGTTCCCGGCACCAGAACCTGCATCGGCTCACGGATAATGATCACCTGCTGCTTTTCACATCCGTCAGGCATTCCTGCCCTGGAAACATCTTTTCCCTCTGCATCTGTAAAATCAGAAGCAAAAGTATATCCTTCTTTCTGTGCTTCTTTTACAGTGCCCGCAAAAAATCTATCTGATTGAAGCCCCGATAATCGGCCACAGACTGATATTCCAGCTGTACTTTCGCTTTCTTATCTTTTACCTGCATACTTTTTACCGATACAGCCTCACTCCCTGCTTCCTTGTTATATGCTTCCACCAGTTCGTTAATCTGCGCTGCCAGCTCCTTTTCTTTATAAGTCTCGTCAGAAAAATCCTCCAATAACAATTCCTCTACCGTTCCGCTGTCATCCACCGTCACTGTAGTTTCTGTCATTTTTTCTATTCCACCACAGCCGGTCAGTAGCAATACTGCTGCCAGTGCCAGTCCCAGCTTTTGTTTTTTCATGATTTTTTCCTCCGAATCACTCCTCTGGCTTTCCATTACCGGATAGTCAGACCTATTATACCGTCTGGATAGTTAATTTTCAAGGTTTTTATAGTTGCGTTTTTCAGGAATCCATCACTTCAAGAATCTCCAGACTTTTAAATCGTTTATCGGTATAACGGTCTATGTAACGTTACCCAGCGGGTAACTTCCCGTTCCACCTCCGGTTTCAGGGTAAATGTATAGATTTTTTCCATCGGTGTTGCCACCATATATTGCAATGTATACAGTGCCGATGTCGAAACCGAAATTCCGTCTTTTACCCGTTTGCGACAGTTACTGCAGATACAGCCGGAAGCCTCCAGCGACAAGAACGTAAGATCCTCCGTCTTTCCACAGATTCCGCACTCAAAAAGCCGCGGATACTCTCCGTTGATCATCATCGCACGCATCTCGAAAATTGCACGGATCAGTCGATTAGAAATCTGCCCCCGGATCAGTGCTTTCATCGTGATATACAGAAGATTAAGCATATCCGTCTCCCGGTTTCCCTCTCTTCCGTAGTAATCTGCAATCTCCAGAAAATAAAAGCCATAATATACTCCCGGCTGCTTTGCTGCCAGTTCTGTAAAATACTCCCGGATATTTGCCTGTGAAAGTGTATAAGCCGTTCTTCCCTCAAAAAGTTGAAAACTTCCGAACACAAACGGGTTCGCTATAGCAAGATAGGGGCTTGTGCTTTTTCTCGCCCCTCTGGCAAACGCAGTGATTTTCCCACGCTCGCGGGTCAGGATCACCATGCGCTTATCATAATCCCCTACCGGCGTGGCAGCTAATACCATGCCGGTGACGGTAATGGGCTCACTCATACAGATCAGATCTCTTTCTTATTATATCCGAAGTTTTTCATCAGAGTATCACTGTCTCTCCAGTCTTTTTTCACTTTCACCCAGATCTTCAGATTAACTCTTTCTTCGAGCATTTTTTCGATTTCAAACCGGGCATTACTTCCGATTTTCTTTAACATGGAACCCTGTTTTCCTATGATGATTCCTTTATGAGAATCTCTTTCACAGATAATTGTTGCCTCGATATCTACAATATGCTGACCCTTTCTCTCCCGCATCTTCTCGATGGTTACAGCGATACCATGAGGGATCTCCTCATCCAGCGCATGCAGTGCTTTCTCACGGATGATCTCCGCAACAATTTGTCTCTGTGGCTGATCGGTTACCGTATCTTCGTCGTAAAACATCGGACCATACGGCATATATTTAAACAGGCTGTTCACGATGTCTTTCGTATTCTGCCCACGCAGGGCAGATGCCGGAATAATTTCCGCGAAATCATACAATTTTCGGTAATTATCGATCACCTGTAAAATATCTTCTTTTTTCACTGTATCTACTTTGTTGATCACCAGAATGACCGGCAGACTTGTCTTCTGTAACTGCTCGGCAATATGCTTTTCACCGGCACCAATATAAGTAGTCGGTTCTACCAGCCACAGGATCACATCCACATCTTTCAGTGTCTGTTCTGCCACATTTACCATATATTCGCCCAGTTTGTTCTTGGCTTTGTGGATCCCCGGTGTATCCAGAAAGATGATCTGTCCGTCTTCACAGGTATACACGGTCTGGATTTTATTTCTGGTGGTCTGTGGTTTTTTGGATGTGATAGCAATCTTTTGTCCGATCAGATGGTTCATCAGAGTGGATTTTCCCACGTTCGGTCTTCCGATGATTGCCACGAATCCGGATTTAAAATTTTCCTTCATATGTTCTCCTTTATTGTACCAGAGGTTCGATCTGTTTTAAGATTTCACGGTTTTTCTCCAGTGCAGATTCACTTCCAACGACACAGATGTTCCTCTGTTTCAACACTGCTTCTACCAGATCACCCAGTGCCTGAATATCTTCCGGCTGTGCGGTAAGGATCTGATTTCTCTCCTCCTGCAGTTCTTCCTCAGTGATTCCTGCAAACCATGCCCCAAGCGACAGTTCTCCTTTGGCATATGGGTTTAACGGCACATCCAGGTCACTGATCGTACCGATGATATATTTTGTCATTTCTCTCTCATCTGCCGTGAATGTATGCAGATATTCCGGTGTATTTTCAAATATTTTCAGTGTATTTTTCAGATGCGGGTCACGGTAAGACACCAGGAAACTGTCTCCGGATTTTCTGAAGTTGCTCATACATCCATAAGCTCCACCTTTGACACGGATATTCATCCACAGATAATCATAACTTAAAATCACTTTCAGGATACGAAGTGCTCCGGTATACTCATATCCGGCTTCTTTGAAGTTTCCACTGACTGCTACATACTGTACCTGACCTGCGGTAGAAAATCCTTCGTTTCTTTGCTGCAGATCGTAATTGATCTTTCCTGTCTGTATCGGAGTCTGATACAGCAGATGACGCAGAGTGGAAACTCTTCCTTCCACACCCTGATAACCTTTTTCATCCGTCGTCACACTGACAAACAGATTCTCCGGGCGGAAGATCAAAAGCATCAGTTTCTTCAGATTTTCTTTCAGTATCTCTTTTTTCTCTTCAAAATGTTTTTCCAGTTCTTCAACCAAACGGAAATATCCGATTCCCGCGATCCGATCCTGAAAATTGGATACCGGAGAATAATAGGACGCTGCACGCATCACCGCGGTGGAGTGTCCTGCCGCCGCCAGGGAGGACTGCAGTCGTGCTTTCTGCTGAGAAAGAATCTCATACAGACGTTTGTCATCATCCAGTCTGGAAGTAAACAGAACCTCGCGGATCATGGAAAATACAAATTCTTCTTTTTGTACCAAATATTTTGTCTTTACACCAAACATCCGTATACAGTCATTTTTCTGGTCTTTTCCCTGGAATACCTGCAGCCCGCAGCTGATTCCACCACTCTGTGCATTGATCTCATGGAAAAGTTCACCATAAGTAAAGTGGGCTGTATCCACGTATCCGAGAACAGATTTTAGGATCCCCATATAAGAAATCAGTTCATCCGGCACCTGTTTGGTATCAAATAATAGCGTCAGATACGTAATACCGTTAGTATCCAGATTATGATGCAAAACGGTATTCCCCGTTACATGGTGTGGTGTATTATGGATTTTCAGCGCTTCTTTTCCGATATCACTACGTTTCAGCATCGGAATTTTGGCTTTTGCCTCTGCGCTGTCCTCGCTGTCCTGAAATTCTTTCAGTTTTCTGGTTTTCTCCACCAGTTTTTCCAGCTGTTCCCGAGACAGAGAGGCTTTATAGGCAGCCAGCTTCTCTTCTGTCTTCTTCTCCTCCTCTGTTGTAAGTCCTTTTTTCGGCATTCCCAATACCACAGCACTGTGCGGGTTATCCAGCATGGTTTCCTGAATCAGCTGTTCAAAAAGTCCTTCACCTGCTTCCTTCTTTAATTCATCAAAGGCTTTCAGTTTTTCCAGATGAACAAATGGTTTATTATCATCGTACAGCCAGCTTTCACATACATCAATGCTATACATCAGTCCACGCGGATAGGAACCATAATCTGACTCACGGAAACGGAATTCCAAATAGTTGATACCGGCAGCAATCGCCTTCTGATCAATTCCTTCTTTTACCAGCTTTTCCAGTGTTTCCCGGATCACCTGCAGGAATTTTTCTTTATCCTTTTCTTCTGCGCTCTTAACTTCCACAGTGAAAAACGGCTGATAAATACCGTCGTTATAACCCCCATCGACATCTTTACCGATTCCGGCATCTAAAAGTGCCTGACGAAGCGGTGCTCCCGGAGCCGAAAGCAGAACATAATCCAGGACTTCAAAAGCGGTACAGCGTTTTACATCCAGTCCGTCCCCTACTACCATACTGTATGTCAGATACGTATTTTCTTCTTCGGAATCATTTTCTCCTACCGGATAAAAAATCTTATGCTCCACCGGTTTTTCAAACGGTTTCTGTTTTGCGATCTGGGAATCTACAGTAATTTTATCAAATTTGCTCAGATACTCTTTGTCCATCCATTCCAGGCGTTCTGCCATATCCATATTTCCATACAGAAAAATATAACTGTTAGATGGATGATAATATTTTCCATGGAATGCCAGGAAATTTTCATACGTAAGATCCGGGATACATTTCGGATCTCCGCCAGATTCCACGCCATATGGCGTATCCGGAAAGAGTACATTAAAAATCTCACGTTCAAGCACCTCTTCGGAAGAAGAAAATGCCCCCTTCATCTCGTTGTATACAACACCGTTGTATTTTAACGGATCGTCACCTGCTCCAGCTGGTAGTGCCAGCCTTCCTGACGGAATATCTCTTCCTTTTCATAAATATTCGGATAAAATACTGCATCCATATACACGTGCATCAGATTTTTGAAATCCTGGTCGTTGCAGCTTGCTACCGGATACATTGTTTTATCGGGTACGTCATTGCATTCAGAAAAGTATTCAAAGATCCTTTCACCAGTTCTACAAAGGGGTCTTTCAATGGAAATTCCCGGGATCCGCACAAAACACTGTGTTCCAGAATATGTGCAACACCGGTACTGTCAGCCGGTGGCGTCCGGAAAATAATGTTAAATACTTTATTCTCGTCCTGATTTGCCAGAAGCATCACTCTTGCTCCGCTTTTTTTATGACGCAGCAGATATCCGTCGGCATGGACGTCTTCGATTCTTTCTTTCTGTAAAATTTCATAAGCACTGCAATCTGTAATCTGCATTCCTGCCTCCCATCTCACACATCCGGTTAGTTTTCTTCCGGTTTCTGTGTCTCTTTCTTTCCATTGTAATAACTATTCAGCAGTTCAATCTGCTGCGTTCTCAAAATCAGATTGATTCCTTCCGGATTCAGAACATAACCCTGCACATCTTTGATCATATAACGCGACAAGCTGATCGAAACGCACCTGGATCAGACGGTTCTGTACTTCTTTTCCACGATAATGTTTCACTAGTTCTCCGGTATCTGAAAAGATTGGCTGATAACGTTCTCCCTTTTTATTCTGTACATAGAGCAGGCGGACATTTTCTTTGCCTTCTTCATCTTTTTCCACATCTACCGGCATCAGATAAGTGGATCTTGCAAGATTCGCTGACATCTCCTCTTCCAGATCTTTTAATGCTTCTCTGTCAGGCTCCACTCCCGGTTTTCTTAACTCCTGCAGAAAATAAGCCGCAGACAGCTGTAACTGCGGGTTCAGGATCGGTTTCCGATTCTCCGGCAAAGCATCCACATCCGGCATTCTGACAATTTTTGTCAGTTCAATCTTGTTTTCCTGATCGCCATCGCAAAATACTACTTCATTGATTCCCATGGCAAACAGATTCATGTAGAACATCGATGCATCCTTTTTCTGCACTTTTACCGGAAGAATAAGTTTCTTTTCTTCTTTATATTTTTCCGCAAATGTTTTCAATTTATCCTGATCGGTAAAAATCCATACCTGATCGTTAAAACTCTCATCATCGCAGATGGCAAAGGGCATTCGTGTCACTGCGGAATATGCTACCAGCATCTCGTCCAGATTCTGCAATTTTTTAATAATAAACACCTGATCTACTGTCATTTTTTTATCTATCCTTTCGTCTTCCTTCGACTGCTTTCATTCACGTCGTTTATCATTAAGTATAACATAAAACACTCTTAAGAACAACGAGTGAAACATGCAAAACTTGTTTCACTCGTTACGGCACCGGACAAAAATTTCATGCAGACAAGAACTTTGGTTCATAACCTGCAAAAAGGGCTGCCGCATGCGCGACAGCCCTTTCATTTCATTGCATATCAAAATTGATCCGGTGAACCAATTTTGATTCATTCTCACAGAAAAATCTTAATTCAGGAATTAATCTTCTTTTCCGTACAGAGTGATCAGTTTGTTCAGATATGTGTATCTTTCTTTTGCTTCATTTTCATTCTTAGCAAACAGTCTTGCTGCTTTTTCCGGGTTAGAACGTTTCAGAGAGTTGTAACGAACTTCGCCGTCCAGGAATGCCTGATAATCTTCAGAAGCCGGTGCTTTGGAATCCAGTGTGAACTTGTTCTCTGCAGCCGGGTTGAAGCGGAAGTTATGCCAGTATCCACATTTAACTGCCAGCTCTTCTTCAGTCTGAGCTTTGCTCATACCTTTCTTGATACCATGGTTGATACATGGAGCATAAGCGATGATCAGAGATGGTCCCGGATATGCTTCTGCTTCTGCAATAGCTTTTACAGTCTGGTTGAAGTCTGCACCCATGGAGATCTGTGCTACATATACATAGCCATAGGACATAGCGATAGATGCCATATCTTTCTTCTTAGTCTCTTTACCACCTGCTGCGAACTGTGCGATTGCACCTGTAGGTGTAGATTTGGAAGACTGTCCACCTGTGTTGGAGTAAACTTCTGTATCGAATACCATGATGTTGATGTCTTTACCACTTGCCAGTACGTGGTCTACGCCACCGAAACCGATATCGTAAGCCCATCCGTCACCACCGAAGATCCACTGGGATTTCTTAGCCAGGAAGTCTTTGTTCTTAACGATTTCTTTGCAGGTATCGCATTCGCATCCTTCCAGAGCAGCAACCAGTTTATCTGTTGCAGCACCGTTGGTAGCACCTACACTGAAGGTATCGATCCATTCTTTACAAGCTGCTTTTACTTCATCAGAAGCTTTTTCACTTTCCATAACAGCTTCTACTTTTGTTTTCAGACCGTCACGGATTGCTTTCTGAGCTAACAGCATACCATAACCAAACTCTGCGTTATCTTCGAACAGAGAGTTGGACCATGCAGGACCCTGTCCTTTTGCATTTACTGTATATGGTGTGGATGGTGAGGAGTTACCCCAGATAGAAGAACATCCTGTTGCGTTAGCGATGTACATTCTGTCACCAAACAGCTGGGTGATCAGTTTTGCGTAAGGTGTCTCTCCACAACCTGCACAAGCTCCGGAGAACTCAAGCAGTGGCTGTTTGAACTGAGATCCTTTTACTGTATTTTCTTTGAATTTTGCGATAACATCTTCTTTCTCCGGCAGAGTTACTGCATAATCGAAGAATTTCTGAGATGCAACATTTGCTTCCATGTTTTCCATAGCCAGTGCTTTTGCACCTTTCTTGCCTGGGCAACGTTAGCACAGGAACCACATCCGGTACAATCCAGAGCGGAAACTGCGATAGCAAATTTGTATTCTTTCATACCAGTCATATCCAGAGCAGCTGGTGCCTCAGCAGCTTCAGCTTCTGTCATGGCAACCGGACGGATTGCTGCATGTGGACATACGTATGCACAGCGGTTACACTGGATACAGTTTTCCGGATTCCATACAGGTACATTAACAGCGATACCACGTTTTTCATATGCAGATGTTCCGGATGGAGTTGTTCCGTCTACATACTCTGTAAATGCAGATACAGGCAGGCTGTTTCCTTCCTGAGCGGATACTTTTGCCTGAATGTTGTTAACGAAATCAATAGCATCCTGTCTTCCGCTTGTTGCATGAGTCATGGTCAGTCCTTCGTCAGCTGCATCTTTCCAGCTTTCCGGAACGGTTACTTCTACAACCTGCTTTGCACCTTCATCGATAGCTGCCCAGTTTTTAGCAACTACGTCATCACCCTTACGTCCGTAAGTAGCTTTTGCTGCTGCTTTCATCAGTTCGATTGCCTGAGCTTCCGGAATGATGTCAGCCAGTTTAAAGAATGCAGACTGCAGAATTGTGTTGATACGAGTTGGTCCCATACCTGTCTCGATACCGATCTTAACACCATCAATGATGTAGAATTTGATGTTGTGGTTAGCGATAAATGCTTTTACCTGTCCCGGCAGATGTTTTTCCAGACCTTCCATATCCCATGGGCAGTTCAGCAGGAATGTACCACCGTCTACCAGTTCCTGTACCATGTTGTATTTTCTTACATAGGACGGATTGTGGCAGGCAACAAAGTTAGCTTTGTGGATCAGGTATGTAGATTTGATCGGTTTTTTACCAAAACGCAGGTGAGACATTGTAACACCACCGGATTTTTTGGAATCATAATCAAAGTATGCCTGAGCGTACATATCAGTATTGTCACCAATGATCTTGATGGAGTTCTTGTTAGCACCTACAGTACCGTCTGCACCCAGACCCCAGACTTACAGTTGATAGTTCCTTCCGGTGTGGTAACCAGAGGAGCGCCTGTTTCCAGAGACAGATTGGTAACATCATCTACGATACCGATTGTGAATTTCTGTTTTGTTGTATTTTCATATACAGCAACGATCTGTGCCGGTGTTGTATCTTTGGAACCTAATCCGTAACGTCCGGTAAAGATAGGTGTATCATTGAATTTTGTTCCTTTCAGTGCTGCAACAACGTCCAGGTACAGAGGCTCGCCCAGTGCTCCCGGCTCTTTTGTTCTGTCCAGAACAGAGATCTGTTTTACAGTTTCCGGAATAGCATCAACCAGAGCCTGTGCACAGGAATGGTCTGTACAGAGAACTTTTACAACACCAACTTTGTGTCCTGCTGCCAGCAGATAATCGATAGTTTCTTCGATGGTATCATTTACAGATCCCATAGCGATGATAACATGTTCTGCATCAGCTGCACCATAGTAGTTGAACAGTTTGTAATCTGTTCCGATCTTTTCGTTTACTTTGTCCATGTATTCCTGTACGATAGCCGGCAGAGCATCGTAGTACGGGTTACATGCTTCTCTTGCCTGGAAGAAGATATCCGGGTTCTGAGCAGAACCTCTCTGACATGGATGATTTGGATTCAGTGCATGTTTACGGAATGCATCGATAGCATCCATATCTGCCATATCCTTCAGATCTTCATAATCCCATGTTTCGATTTTCTGGATCTCGTGAGATGTACGGAATCCATCGAAGAAGTTGATGAATGGAACTTTTCCTTTGATTGCTGCCAGATGAGCAACCGGAGTCAGATCCATAACTTCCTGTACGGAAGATTCACACAACATTGCAACACCAGTCTGACGACAGGCGTAAACATCGGAATGATCACCAAAGATAGATAATGCATGGCTGGCCAGAGCACGTGCGGATACGTTGAATACACCTGGTAACTGCTCACCGGCAATTTTGTACAGATTCGGGATCATCAGCAGAAGACCCTGAGAAGCAGTATAGGTTGTTGTCAGAGCACCTGCTGCCAGAGAACCGTGAACTGCACCGGCTGCACCGGCTTCAGACTGCATCTCTGTAACCTGAACTTCCTGTCCGAACATATTTTTTCTTCCCTGAGTTGCCCATTCATCAGTAGCTTCTGCCATAACAGATGAAGGTGTAATCGGGTAAATGGCTGCCACATCGGAAAATGCGTAGGAAGCATGTGCTGCAGCATGATTACCATCCATGGTTTTCATTTTTCTTGCCATTTCAAATTCCTCCTTATTTGAATAAAAAATAAAGTTGTTTTTACATAATTTCAACCTTATTTTTATTATATCACTCTTTGTTGAGCCTGTCCATTTTTTACAAAAAAATCATGAAATGTTCTTATAAAAAAACATTTCATGATTTTTCTCTTCTTTTTTATTCGGCAAAATGTATAAAATCGTTTAGTTTCTTACGATCCGTGCCATGATATCCCATTTTTCTTCCATATCTTTAACCAGTTTCAACTGGGTTCTGGTACGATCCAGGTTCTGTTCCGGATAATGGATTTTAAAATAGGTATCTCCCTGCAGATAATCCGTCAGGAAACGCATCCCGCACTCAAAGGTCATGATTTTTGCGCCCATCGGAAGTGCTTCCACTTCTTTGTCAGTCAGGCTGCCACGACATCCTTCCATAAAGCCATTAAAGTACGCTTCGAAAAGAGTCATATCACAGGACACTTTGTTCAGATCTTTTTCATCCTCCGCTGCTGTACTTGCGCCAAAGCGAATCGCATCACCAAAATCATGGGCTGCAAATCCAGGCATTACGGTATCAAGGTCGATGACGCAGATGGCATTGCCGCTTGCTTTATCAAACAGCACGTTGTTTAATTTGGTATCATTATGGGTAACCCGCAGCGGAATCTCCCCTGCTGCCAGCAGATCTCCGAAGTAGTGACAGTCTTTTTCTCTTTCTTTGATAAAGCTGATCTCTGCTTCCACTTCTTTTACTCTTCCCATAACATCTTTCTGTACCGCCTGTTCGAATTTTGCATAACGATCAACTGTATTATGAAAATCCGGTATCGTCTCATGAAGCTTTTCCGCCGGGAAATCGGATAAGAGGTACTGGAAATTACCGAAGGCATAACCACTCTTTTTCATTGCTTCCGGTGTATCTGCCTTATCAAAGCTCAGGGAATCTGTAATAAACGGATACACTCTCCATCCGTCACCATTTTCCTCTGTCAGATAGGCTTCTCCTTCTTTGGTAGGGATAACCTGCAATGTTTCCCGGTTCGGATCACCACCCTGCTCTTTGATCTTTTCTGTCAGAAACTGGTGACCTGTAAAATATTGTCCATCAGTTCTTTCTGATTTTTAAAAATATCTTTATTCATTCTCTGCAGAATATACAGTTTCTCCTTACCGTCTTCCTTTACTTCAAGGCGGAACGTATCGTTGATATGTCCGCTTCCATAGGGTTCCACGCTGACTACTTCTATATGATTTCCCAGTTCGAATTTTCCGGTCACATCCAGAAGTTCTTCTTTTGTTATCTGCTCCACGATCTTATTCCTCCCACAGTTTTTCCGGATATTTTCCTTCTGCTTTCAGTTTGCAGATAGCATTTACAACAACCGGCTTATCTTCTTTGTATGTTACGCCATACCATTTGTCCAGAGATTTCAGGACTTTTACATCGGCCTTGTCTTCTGCAAGCAGCTCGCTTACAACAGACGGAAGAAAATACTCTCCTTTTAACGGGTTTGTTTTCATTGCTTCATCCAGAAATGCCGGGAAACGTTCTTTCAGTTCTTTTAAAAGACTTGCACTGAATCCCCACATATTCATGGAAACGGTGCTTCCTTCCGGAATCACGGTCCAGGTCGCGCCATCGTCTTCGGTATACGCAGTTGTACCATCAGGTCTTTTCTCGATATGGGTTCGTTCCTGAATACCCATCAGATAACCGTCTTCATCCGTCTCGCATACACCACGGGCTACATGACCATTCTCAGTCAGTGTATTTTCCAGAATATATCCTACCATCAGATAATGATATTTTTCATCGTCCTCATGGGTGGTCAGGAAATCATATATCATCTGGAAAGCATGACTTCCGTAGTAATCATCCGCATTGATAACTGCAAACGGTGCATCCAGAGTTCCCAGACAGCTCAGCACTGCATGACCGGTTCCCCATGGTTTTACTCTGCCTTCCGGTACACGGTAGCCTTCCGGAAGATTGGTCAGTTCCTGGAATACATAAGAAACTTTCATGATTTTACTGATTCGATTTCCTATGGTTTCTTTAAAATCTTTTTCATTTTCTTTTTTAATAATGAAAATAACTTCTTCAAATCCTGCTTTCTTTGCATCATACAGAGAGAAATCCATAATGATATGGCCTTCCGGATCGACCGGATCGATCTGTTTTAATCCTCCATAACGACTTCCCATACCTGCTGCCATAATTACCAATACCGGTTTTTTCATGTTATCTTCCTCTTTTCTTTTATTATGATTTTTAGTAACTTTTCAGTAGCCACTGTTTTATTTCTTTCATGTTATCTGTTTCCTATAGATTACCATGTTTTCTCTTTTATTGATTTGCACAAAATTTGCTTTTATTTGCACAAAACTTGCTTTTATACAGTTTTTATTTTATACTTCTTTTCATAAAATACATATCTGATACTTTTTCCCGAAAGGAGTGCTTGACCATGACCTACCAGCCGTTTCTCTTAACCGAAGAACTGCACATTACACAGATTATCACCATTCACTATTTTGAATATACCAACACGTATCACTTCCACGGAGAATCCCATGATTTCTGGGAGTTCTTATGCGTAGACAAGGGGGAAGTTACTGTTACTGCCGGCGAAAAAAAAATGATCTTACAACAGGGACAGATCATCTTTCATGAACCCAATGAATTCCATAATGTACAGGCAAACGGGAAAATTGCTCCAAACCTCGTAGTCATTTCTTTTTCCTGTGATTCTTCCTGTATGAAGCAGTTTCGTAATCTCATCACCACCATCAGTGAAACCGAAAAGACCTTTCTTGCCCAGATTATCCGCGAAGCTCGACACTGTATCGCAACACCACTGGATAATCCGTTTACCAAGAAAATGGAACGGCGAACCGACTCTCCTTTTGCCTCAGAGCAGATGATCCAGCTTTACCTTGAACTGCTTCTTCTATCGATGCTTCGCCGCCTAAATCAAAAAGAGAAACCGGATCCTTCCGAAAAATCCACTAAAAAAGAAAACGATACCATTCTCTATCAGCGAATCCTGCTATATATGAAGGATCATCTACGCAGCCAGCTGACCCTGGATCAGATTTGTCAGGCGAATCTGGTTGGAAAGTCTCAGTTGCAAAAACTTTTCCAGAAAGAACAGCACTGCGGCGTGATCCATTATTTTTCTTATCTGAAAATCGAGGAAGCCAAACAGATGATCCGCCAGGAACAGGCAAATTTTACAGAGATCTCGGATGCTCTCGGCTATACTTCCATCCATTATTTTTCCAGGCAGTTTAAAACCTTTACCGGAATGTCTCCATCAGAATATGCACTTTCTATCAAAGCATTATCGGAGGAAGACGCCGCGAACGCCCTGCACTGATTTGTGGCAGGGCTACTGTTCACTCGTTTCGTTACTGTCCACTCCGTGCTCAGTAACTACTTTCTGTTTTTTCTTTTCCCTTGCTTTTTTGCGTTAAATGGGATAACGTATTTTTAGATGCAGCTGTATTATTTGAACAGCGCTTTTTAATATGTAAGATCTCTAAGGAGGGTTTTTATGAGAATCATTGTAACAAAAGATTATAACGACATGAGCAGAAAAGCTGCCAATATTATTTCCGCACAGATCATTACTAAACCGGACTGTGTTCTGGGCCTTGCTACCGGTTCTTCACCGGTCGGTGCTTATAAGACACTGGTAGACTGGTACAAAAAAGGGGATCTGGATTTTTCTGAAGTTACTACCGTCAATCTGGACGAATACCGCGGACTGACACATAGCAACGATCAGAGCTATTATTACTTTATGAATGATAATCTGTTTTCTCACGTAAATATCGACCCGGCTCACACTCATATTCCAGATGGTACTGAACCGGATGCGCAGAAAGCCTGCGATGACTTTGAAGCCATCGTAAAGAACTGTGGCGGCACCGATCTGCAGCTTCTGGGTCTTGGTCATAACGGGCATATCGGCTTTAATGAGCCTGCAGAAGATTTCCCTAAATTCACTCACTGTGTGGATCTGACCGAGAGCACCATCCAGCAAATGCCCGTTTCTTCGACAAACCGGAAGATGTTCCTACACAGGCTTATACTATGGGAATCGGCACCATTATGCGTGCAAAACGGATTCTGTTGATTGCCAGTGGAAAAGACAAAGCAGCCATTGTAAAAGAAGCTCTCTTCGGACCGGTTCGTCCTCAGGTACCGGCTTCCATCCTTCAGCTTCACCCGGACGTAACCGTTGTTCTGGATGAAGAGGCGGCTTCCTGCCTGTAATTACATTGCATCTTAAAAAGGAACAGTATGATAACTGTTCCTTTTTTTCAAATCATTTTCTGTTTTTAAAGGAGGTATTACTTCTATGTTTATTCCAATTGATTATGAACACTGGAATCGAAAAGAAATCTACGATGCCTTTCACGGATATTTGTACTGTATGACTGTAGAACTGGATATCACGGAGTTTCTCAGAAAAATTCACGAAAATCACTGGAAATTCTATCCATCCATGTGCTACTGCATCGCCAAAACCGTAAATGGACATCAGGATTATCGCTATGCCAAAATCAACGGCCAGGTAGGTTACTTCGATCAGGTCAACCCGCATTACACTCTGCTTCGCACAAATTCCAACCATCTCTTCACCCATCAGTGGACTGATTATAGCGAGGATTTTGCTGCATTCCATAAACAATTCCTGGAAGATAAAGCCCTTGGGGAAGCCTGCGAAACTCTGTACTATCCAAAGGAAGACGACCTGAACAACGTACATATTTCCATTATGCCCAACACCACTTATACGGCACTGAGTTACTCCAAACCAGATTCTTTCACCCACTACAACACCCCTACCGTCAGTTACGTCCCCTTCGTCATGATTGGAAAATATCATGAGGTTAACGGCCGGGTAAAAATCCCGATCACTACCGAATTCCACCACGCCGTCAACGACGGCTACCACGCAGAACAATTTTTTCACCTGCTGGAAGACTGCTGCAGGGAATTCTGATGAACAAAACATTCTGTAAACTCTAATTTGCATAGGCAACGAACCAAAACCATGCTTGCACAACACTTTAATATCTGCCGAGAAAACGAGATAAAATCCATGAAACAGACCTTATCTCGTTTACTTTAGACTAGAGCGTGTCTGAAAAATCATTTCCGCAATCTGCAAGCCCCAGTTTGTGGGAGATTTTATCCGAACGAGGGCGGCGTAGCGGGCTACGGCAACCGAATGAGGGTAAAATATACCGCAAAGTGGGGCTTGCAGATTGCGGAAATGATTTTTCAGACACGCTCTAATACCACCGGGAGTTCTATAGCTTATTCCATATCTGTACAATTTTCTTCACTTACTTATCTTTTCCTGCCGTCACTAACCACCAGAAAGCCCACGCTTGCCCGGTAAGGACAGACAGCCTTATGCTGGCGCCCTTAGCTCAGCTTGGCATTGCCAGCGGTTGTCTGCCCTTACCGGGCAAGCGTGGGCTTTCGTCCGTTGCATGACGAGTAGTTTTTCGTTCCTACCCTTCATGCACCATCGCCAAATAAATCATAGCCACCCCGATCAGCAAAATCAAAACTCCCATCACTGTCCGCAAAGTCTTACTGATCTTTTCATACTTCGGATCATACATCCATCTCTCCACAACACTGTAACTCGTTCCCGCCGTAACCAGTAAAACACTGTGCCCAATCGCAAACATTACCATCAGGAAAATCCCCCAGACCGTCTTCCCGGCCTGAGCCGCCATCGCAAGCAACGCGATCATCACCGGTGTAGAACAATGAGAAGCCACCGCTCCACTCACCATTCCCGCAAGCAGCGCACCAAGATAGCCTTTTTTTGTTACTTTTGGACCGCAGTGGCATTGTCCGTCCCCCTCCTGACAATCCACCGATGATGATGTTCTTCTTCATGGTGATGGTGATGATCATGGCATTCACAGCCGTGTTCCCCGTGGCCTTCTCCTGTTCCGTGATCATGTGGATGATTCGGTAAAATTCTTATCACACCCCAGATCTGCAATGCCATCAGTACCATGATTGCCCCAAGGATACCGTACCACCAGGCTCCTATCTCATGAAGATAATGTCCCAGCACAGATGCCAGTGAACCAAAGATCAAAAACGTCAGTGCAAGACCGCCCGCCATGGTCAGGGACAGGCGAAATGCCTTTTTTGTATCATTTTTTGCCGATCCGCCAATATAGGCAATGACCATCGGAACACTGGATAACGAGCATGGGGTAAAAGAAGTCACAAGACCTCCCAGCAGTGCCAGAACCGGTGCCAGCCAGATATACTGCTGAATTAAATTTGCTAATGTATTTAAACAATGTGTCATAATTACTCCTCTTTTCTTTTGATTTTCATGTATCTGTGCATTCCCTTTCCGTCAGGATACCAGAGTACGGAACCATTACGTTTGAACATATGAACGTTTCTTCATTTCCCCGAAAACGCAGACAAGGAGCCTGCCCGACTTCACGGGCAGTGCTCCTTGTCTCATAAAGCTGTTTCGATAAATAAAACCGCTCTTATTATTATTTAATTATCTTCTTCCTGCATCAGATAAACCTGACGTTTTCTTGCCATCTCATCACTTGCCAGATATTCATCATAGGTTGTAATTTTATCGATCATAGATCCGTTTGGCATGATTTCCATAATACGGTTTGCTGTTGTCTGCACGACTGATGATCGTGGGATGCAAATAACAGAACACCCGGAAACTTGATCAGCCCGTTGTTCAATGCGGTGATGGATTCCATATCCAGGTGGTTGGTCGGTTCATCCAGAATCAGGATGTTCGCACCGGAAATCATCATCTTAGATAACAGGCAGCGTACTTTCTCACCTCCGGAAAGTACTTTCACTTTCTTCACACCATCCTCACCGGCAAACAACATTCTTCCAAGAAATCCACGTACATAAGTGGCATCCTTGATCTCAGAATACTGAGTCAGCCAGTCTGCGATCGTCAGATCATTATCAAAATCTTTTGTATTGTCCTTCGGGAAATATGCCTGGGAAGTTGTTACACCCCATTTGTAATTACCGGAATCCGGTTCCATCTCACCCATCAGGATCTTGAACAGAACAGTTTTTGCCTGCTCATTGCCACCAACCAATGCAACTTTGTCTTCTCTTCCCAGTGTAAAGGAAATATTGTCCAGAATCTTCACGCCGTCAATGGTCTTGGAAAGATTTTCCACCATCAACACCTCATTACCGATCTCCCGGTTCGGACGGAAATCAATATATGGATATTTTCTGCTGGAAGGCCGGATCTCATCCAGCTGAATCTTTTCCAGGGCTTTCTTACGGGAAGTCGCCTGTTTTGATTTGGAAGCATTTGCACTGAACCGGGAGATGAACTCCTGCAGTTCTTTGATCTTTTCTTCTTTTTTTCTTGTTTGCTTCCTTCATCTGTTTTACCAGCAACTGACTGGACTCAAACCAGAAATCGTAGTTACCTGCATACAGCTGAATCTTACCATAATCAATATCAGCAGTATGAGTACATACTTATTCAGGAAATAACGGTCGTGGGACACCACAATAACCGTGTTTTCAAAGTCAATCAAAAACTCTTCAAGC
>ENA-OQIO01000588-OQIO01000588.1-human-gut-metagenome-genome-assembly--contig:-NODE-588-length-19078-cov-2.059627_pt1 | contig 19078 bp, 23 predicted proteins | sample MGYA00242573_ERZ504737 | MGnify/ENA primary metagenome ERZ504737 (study PRJEB26092, sample SAMD00036203) | human gut metagenome | host: Homo sapiens | study: EMG produced TPA metagenomics assembly of...
TTCCAAAAGCCCCAGCGCGGCGGATTCGCTGTCGTCGTAGTCGGCCAGTATCGCCCGGCACCTTGTCCAGCTTGGCCAGACGGCAGGCGCGCAGGCGGCGCTCCCCCGCCACAAGCTGGTATTTGTGCAGCCCGACCCGCCGCACGCTGATGGGCTGCAAAAGGCCGTTCTGCAAAATGCTGACGGCCAGCGCGGCGATCTCCGGCTCGTCGAAGGCGGTGCGCGCCTGGTAGGGCGACGGCTCGATGCAGTCCACAGGCAGCATCAGAATGCGCCCCTGTTTTTGTATATCATTTCTAGGCAATTTCGGTTCCTCCCCTGTGGCGTAAAAATGCTATGCTTTTCTACAAAAAGCATAGCATAAACCGCAGTTTCGGGGAAGAAAAATCGTTCGCCCTTATGTTCAATTTTTTGCGCTGTTACAACGGCTTCTTTGCAATTTTTCCGCCGTTTCGGGGGTAAACCGTCGGAGTCTGCGATATTTTTTTGCAGAACACCAGCCGCGGGCACTGCCGTCCGGCAGTGTGAAGGCGCGCGTTTCCTCATATTGGCCGCCCAGCTTTTTCAGCGCGTTGGCGGCGGCTTTTGCTTCTGCATCTGCTCGGGGCCTTCATCGCGATGAACCGCCCACCGACTTTGACCAGCGGCAGGCAGTATTCGCACAGCACAGGCAGTGCTGCCACCGCGCGGGCGCTGGCCACGTCGAACTGCTCGCGCCAGATCTTGCGGGCGGCCTCCTCGGCGCGTTCCTTCGCAAACTCGACACCGGTCAGACCCAGCTCGGCACAGGCATAGCGTAAAAAGTCCACGCGCTTGCCCGTCGGCTCCATCAGCGTCAGCTCCAGGTCAGGCTTGTAGATTTTTGCCACAATGCCCGGGAACCCCGCACCGGTGCCAACGTCCACCAGCCTGCCGCTGACCTCGGGCTGCGCCGCAAACAGCAGGCTGTCCGCAAGTGGCGGTCCTCGATGCCCTCGGGGCTGGTGATGGCGGTCAGGTTGACCTTTTCGTTATAGCTGACCAGCAGCTCGGCGTACCTGTCCAGCAGGTCCAGCTGTGCGCCGGTCAAGGGGATGTTCCACGTGGAACATTTAGCTTGTAATCTGTTTTTATCAATCATAGCGTCTCCTTGGCTTCCCCCTCGGGGGAAGCTGCCGCCCGCAGGCGGCTGATGAGGCAGACTGTATGTGGCTGCCCGGTTGCGGGTGAAATCGATATACTCGGCCCTCATCCGCCCTCGGGCGGGGTCTCGGGCACCTTCTCCCTCGCGGGAGAAGGCATCCTGTTTATTTCAGTTTCAGCAGCACAATGCTCAGCTGCGCCAGGTCGCTCGGCGATACACCCGGTATCCGCCCGGCCTGTGCCAGCGTGCGCGGCCTTATCTTCGTCAGCTTTTCGCGGGATTCCAGCGTCATCGTCTCAATCGGCGCATAGTCAAAGTCGTCGGGGATCTTCACATTCTCGTGCCGCTGAATATCCCGTATGATCCGCTCCTCCCGCGCAATGTACCCGGCGTAGCGGATCTCCGTCTCGATGCGCTGCGCCATGGCGGGGGTCACGCCCTCGCCGCGGCCAATGACCTTCGCGATCAGATCATAGCTGATGTAGGGCCGCCGCATCAGCTCGATGGCCGAACCGCCGATTTTGCCCAGCTCCGCGCCCTCGGGGGCGGCGGCGCGCAGGTCGGCCAATTTGATGCTCGTCTCTCCAGCCGGTGCAGCTCGGCCTGCTTGACCTCGCGGTCACGGCAGAACAGTGCCCAGCGGTCATCGTCCACCAGCCGTACTCGCGGCCAATCGGGGTCAGCCGCTCGTCAGCGTTGTCCTGGCGCAGGCTCAGGCGGTACTCGCTGCGGCTCGTCATCATGCGGTAGGGGTCCATAACACCCTTCGTGACAAGGTCGTCCACCAGCGTGCGAGGTAGCTTGTGTGCCGCGCCAGCACAAGCTCTTCCCTGCCCAGCGCGTGGCGGGCGGCGTTCAGACCCGCCAGCAAGCCCTGCGCAGCGGCCTCCTCATAGCCGGATGTGCCGTTGAACTGCCCCGCGCCGTAGATGCCGCCCACGACCTTGCTTTCCAGCGTGGGCTTGAGCGTCGTGGGGTCCACGCAGTCATACTCGATGGCGTAGGCCGGGCGCATGATTTCGAGATGCTCAAATCCGGCAATCGTGCGGTACATCTCGTTCTGCACGGCCTCGGGCAGGCTGGACGAGAGACCCTGCAGGTACATTTCCTCGGTGTCCTCGCCGCAGGGCTCCACAAAGACCGGGTGGCGCTCCTTCTCTTTAAAGCGGACGACCTTGTCCTCAATGGACGGGCAGTACCGCGGGCCGACACCCTGAATGTCGCCGCCGTAGAGCGGCGAGCGGTGCAGGTTGTCGAGAATGACCTTATGGGTCGCGGGGTTCGTGTAGGCGATGTAGCAGTTGACCTTGTTGTGCATCGGCACGCGGGTCATAAAGCTGAACGGCTGCAGCTCGGCGTCGGGGTCGCCGGGCTGGCATTCGAGCTTTGAGAAGTCGATGCTGCGGCGGTGGACGCGGGCGGGCGTGCCGGTCTTGAAGCGGCGCAGCGTGAAGCCGTTCTCCACAAGGCACCGGGTCAGCGCGGTGGCGGCATGGGTGCCGTCGGGGCCGCTGTCATAGTGGGCGTCGCCCACAAAAATACGCCCGCCCAGGTTGGTGCCGGTGGCAATGACGACGGCCTTGCAGGCGTAGTAGCCGTGCAGGTTCGTGAACACGCCGCAGACCTTGCCGTCCTGCACGTCCACGCCGACGATCTCGCCTGGTGGATGTCGAGGTTGGCGGTTTGCTCCAGCGCGTGCTTCATCCAGATGTGGTAGCGCTTGCGGTCTGTCTGCACGCGCAGACTGTGTACGGCGGGGCCTTTGCCGCGGTTGAGCATCCGGCTTTGCAGGTAGGTGGCGTATGCGGCCAGCCCCATCAGCCCGCCGAGCGCATCGACCTCCCGCACAAGATGCCCCTTGGCCGTACCGCCGATGGACGGGTTGCACGGCATATTGCCGATGAAATCCAGCGACAGCGTAAACACCGCGGTCCTTGCCCCCAACCGTGCCGCCGCATGCGCCGCCTCGATTCCCGCATGCCCCGCACCAATGACGATGACGTCGTAGGTTCAGTTTGTCCATATACGTTCCCTCTTACCCTATATTGTGCAGGATGTCCTCACAGACACCCGCGAAATTTGCGTCCACTGCATTGTTGGCGTAGCGCAGCACCCGGCAGCCGATGCCTTGCAGGTAGGCGGTGCGCTGTGCATCGTACTCAACGGCCTGCGGTTCGGTGTGCTGTGCGCCGTCCAGCTCTATTACCAGTTTACACGATGAAATATAGAAATCAACTATAAAATTGCCAATTATTTTCTGGCGGTAAACGGTCTGCGGCAGGTTTTTCAGAAAGTCGTACCACAAGCGTCTCTCCTGCGGGGTCATTTTTCTGCGCAGTTTTTGTGCATTAGTGCGCAGTGGGTCATGGGTTTTAATCCCTTTCATGGCTGTCTCCTTAAAGGCTTCCCCTTCGGGGGAAGCTGCCGCCCGCAGGCGGCTGATGAGGGCGAAGTTCGCGTAGCCTCTCTTTTAACGGGCAGCTCCGCAGGCTCTCCCCTCATCCGTCCGCGGGCGGGGCCGCGGACACCTTCTCCCCCAGGGGGAGAAGGCTCCGTCATTTTTTACTTTACTTGCCCACCGCAGAACGTCTCAAAAAACTTCCTCTATCGTTGCGTCGCTGGCGTTTTTCTCCTGTCAAATCAAAACAGCGCCTGCAAGGCGTCCGTCAAACACACCGCGGCGGCGTCCAGCCCAAAGCCGTTCTGCCGCGCCGCAATCGCTTCCGCCAGCGCATCTCTCGCGCGGGTCGCGGCGGCCAATTGGCGGGCACTGCACAACTGCGCAGCCTCCGGGTCCAGCTGCGCTGTGCCTAACAAATCCGCAACCGCATCCGTCAGGGCCTGCAAGCCGACGGCATCCCGCGCACACATCGGGACGATCTTCTTAAAATACGGCTCCAATGTTCCACGTGGAACATCCGTCTCCCCCGCCAGGTCCTGCTTATTCAAGACCGCGATGGCCGGCGGCCCTGACATCTGCGGGCCAGCTCTAAATCATCATCAGACAACGGCTGTGCGGCGTCGAACACAGCCAGCACCAGCCCGGCCTCGTCGAGCTTGCGCCAGCTGCGGCGGATGCCTCGGCCTCGATGGCGTCGCCGTCCGCGCCCACCTCCCGCACACCGGCGGTGTCAAACAGGTTCAGCCGCACGCTGCCCAGCTGCACGGCCTGCTCCACAATATCGCGGGTCGTACCGGCCACGGGCGTGACAATGGCACGGTCAAACCCGGCCGCAGGTTCAACAGCGTGCTTTTGCCCACGTTGGGCCGCCCCAGCAGCACACAGTCCACGCCATGGCGCAGCACCGCGCCCGCGCTGTAGCCGGAGATCAGCGCGTCCAGCGCGGCCTTTTGCTCGGTCAGCGTCCCGACAAACGCCGCGTCGGACAACTCGGGCACGTCCTCCTCGGGGTAATCGACCCAGGCGGTCAGGTGGGCGTTCAGCGTTTGCAGCGCGGTCTGTATCTTACCGATGCGCTTTGCCAGCCGCCCGTCCAGCGCGGATTTTGCCAGCGCAGCCCCCTGCCGCCCGTTCGCCGCAATGACCTCCATCACGGCTCGGCCTGCGTCAGCGACATCCGCCCGTTTCCAGTGCGCGGCGGGTGAACTCCCCCGGTCCGGCAGGCGCACAGCCCGCGGTGATGAGCGCTTCTAACAAACCGTCCGCCATGGCCGTGCCGCCGTGGACGGACAGCTCAATAACGTCCTCGCCGGTGTAGGAGTGCGGTGCGCGGAAAAACAGCGCCACGCACTCGTCCATCTCGGCCCCGTGCAGCAGGTAGTGGCCCAGCATGGCGGTGTAGCCCTTCGCGTCGGCCACGCTTTTCCCCTGCCGCACCGGCGCAAAGATTTTGCCGACGATGCCGTAGGCGTCCGGCCCGGACACGCGGACGGTGGCAATGCCGCCCTCGCCCGGTGGCGTCGCCAGTGCGCAGATCGTTGTGTGCAGATGTTCCATGTGGAGCGCTCCTTTTTTGTGATGGGAATACTTTAGAATACCATGAATACGCGGTGTTTTTCCAGCCTTTTTTATAAAAAAGCTTCGGCGAAAAAAATTTCAAATGCTTGTAGGGAGGGGTCTTGACCCCTCCGTGCCCGTGAAAGGCATGGCAAACTTCCCGGAGCGGTCAAGACCGCTCCCTACAAATCCACCAAAAAGGAGAGGCCGACCCGCGGCCTCTCCCCTGTATTGGTTTATTCTTCGGTCTCGTTCTCGGGGGCTGCGTCCTCCGCGGCCTCCTGCGCCAGTTCTTCGGCTTCGATGGCCGCCAGCTCCTCGGGGGTCGGGTCGGTCTCGCCGGTATCCTCGATTTTTGCGGTCTCGGCGTCGTTGTCGCGGTCCACGCGGGCGACCACGGCCACCTTGTCGTCCTCGATCAGGCGCATGACGCGGACACCGCTGCCGTAGCGGCTCTGGACGTTGATGTCCGCCGCATGGATCTGATCAGAATGCCGTTCTGGCTGATGAGGATCAGATCGTCGGTGTCATCCACGATCTTGATGCCCGCCACGTTGCCGTTAGAGTAGTTGCGGATGCCCAAGCCGCCGCGCTTCGTGATGCGGTAGTCGTCAATGCGGCTGCGGCGGCCCTTGCCCTCCTCGCTGATGGTCAGCACGTTCGCACCCGGGCGGCAGACGCCTGCACCGACGACATAGTCGCCCTCGCGCAGCTTGATGACGCGGACGCCGTGGCCGGTACGGCCCATCGAGCGGGCGCCGTCCTCGGTAAAGCGGATGGCCGCGCCGTCGTGGGTGGCAACAATGATCTCGTCGTCACCCTTGGTCAAGTGGCTCCACACCAGACTGTCACCCTCGTTCAGCGCGATGGCGATCAGGCCCATCTTGCGGATGTTGCGGAACTGGGACAGCGGCGTGCGCTTGATGAGGCCCTGCTTCGTCACCATCGTGGCGTAGGTGTTGTCCTCGTCCACGCCGGCCTTCTGCTGCAGCATCAGCGTGACCTTCTCGCCCTCCTGCAGCTGCAGCAGGTTCACAATATGGCTGCCCTTGGCCGTGCGGCTGCCCTCGGGCACCTGATAGCCCTTCAGGCGGTAGACGCGGCCTGGTTCGTCATAAACAGCATATAATCATGCGTAGAGCCGACAAAAAGTTCCTCGGTGAAGTCGTCGTCCTTCTGGGTCATGCCCTGCACGCCGCGTCCGCCGCGGTTCTGTGCCTGGTAGTTGTCCAGCGTCGTGCGCTTGATATAACCCTCGTGGGTCAGCGTAAAGACGCAGGTCTCCTCGGGGATCAGGTCCTCAATATCGACCTCGCCGGAGACGGTCTCGATAGAGGTGCGGCGCTCGTCGCCGTACTTGTCGGCCAGCGCGGTCAGGTCGGTCTTGACGATGCGCTTGACGTGCTCGTCGTTGGCCAGAATGTCCTCATAATCAGCGATGGCCTCGCGCAGCTCGCCCAACTCCTGCTCGATTTTGAGGATCTCCAGACCGGCCAGACGGCCCAATTGCAGCTTGACAATGGCGTCCGCCTGCAGCTCGTCAAAGCCGAAGTTGTCCATGACGGCCTGCCGCGCCTCGGCAAAGCCGCCCTTGCAGGCGCGGATCGTCGCGATGATCTCATCGACGATGTCAACGGCCTTGTGCAGGCCCTCGAGGATGTGCTCGCGCTCCTTTGCCTTCTTCAACTCAAACGCGGTGCGGCGGCGGATGACCTGCATCTGGAACTCAATATAGCGCTCCATCATGGTTTTCAGGCTCATGATCTTGGGCACGCCGTCGTCCAGCGCCAGCATAATGACGCCGACGGTGTCCTGCAGCTGGGTGAAGCGGTAGAGCTGGTTCAGCACGACCTGGGGGTTCGCGTCCTTCTTGATCTCAATGACGATCTTCATGCCGGTGCGGCTCGAGGACTCGTCGTTCAGGTCGCTGATGCCTCGATGCGCTTATCCTTGACAAGGTCAGCGATGGACTCGATCAGGCGGGTCTTGTTGACCATGTAGGGGATTTCCGAAATCAGGATCTCGTAGCGCCCGTTCTTTTTCTCGATGATCTCGGCACGGCCCCGCAGCGTGATTTTGCCGCGACCCGTGGCGTAAGCAGCGCGGATGCCGCTGCGGCCCATGATGATGCCGCCCGTCGGGAAGTCGGGGCCCTTGACGTACTCCATCAGCCCGGCCAGGTCGATTTCGGGGTCGTCCATCAGGGCGACCATGCCGTTGACGATTTCGCGCAGGTTGTGGGGCGGGATGTTCGTCGCCATGCCGACGGCGATACCCTGGCTGCCGTTGACGAGCAGATTCGGGAAACGGCTGGGCAGGACGTGGGGTTCCTTCTTGGTCTCGTCAAGTTGGGGTCCCAGTCGATGGTGTCTTTTTCAATGTCGGTCAGCATCTCGCAGGCCATCTTGGACATGCGGGCCTCGGTGTAACGGTAAGCAGCCGGGGGGTCGGCCGTCCACGGAGCCGAAGTTGCCCTGGCCGTCCACCAGCGGGTAACGCAGGCTGAAATCCTGCGCCAGACGCACCATGGCATCATAGACCGAGGCGTCGCCGTGCGGGTGGTACGAGCCCAGCACCGCACCGACGGTATCGGCAGATTTGCGGTAGGGGTGCTGCGGGTCGTTGCCGCGCTCGTGCATCGTGTACAGGATGCGGCGGTGGACGGGCTTCAGGCCGTCGCGCACATCGGGCAGAGCGCGCGCCACGATAACAGACATCGAGTAGTCAAGGAACGCCGTCTCGATTTCCTGCTTCACATCGCGCACAATGACCTTCGTACCGGACCCCGGCACCATGATGATGTTTTCTTCCATTGTATCACCTTAACTATCTATTACGTTACAAAAACTTTACGCTTTTCCGTCCAACACCCATTGCAACGGGTTGTTGTCGATATATTTCCATGTTTCTTCAAAATCGGGTTGGTTGCGGATGATGTGGTCGTGGTAATATTTTTGCCATATTGCACGCTTACATTTGCGGCTCACACCGGCTTTATATTGCCCTATAATGGTTGACACTGTAGGAGGGGTCTTGACCCCTCCGCAGCAGCCTCTCGGCAGTCCAGCGCCAATAAGATATGCAGATGATCCGGCATTATGGCATAATTCAAAATTTCCACATTAGGAAAATGATTTGGTATTTCCAGCAAATCATATTCAGCAATTGACCCATACGGCATCAGCGTAACTTCCGCGCGCACGGAGGGGTCAAGACCCCTCCCTACAATCTCAGATAAGATTCTTTCACGATTTTGCGTACACAGCGTTATGAAATAAACCTTTTGAGAGGCATAATCATAGTTGCGCAGCCGCATCCATTTTCGTTTCGGAAACACATTGTCCATAGACTACCAATGTTCCACATGGAACATCACACATCCAAATTCGCGTACTTTGCGTTCTTCTCAATAAACTGTCGTCTCGGCTCGACCTGCTCGCCCATCAGGATGCTGAACGCCTCGTCCGCACGCTCGGCATCCTCGATTTTGATCTGCACGATGACGCGGTTGTCGGGGTTCATCGTGGTCTCCCACAGCTGGTCGGGGTTCATCTCGCCCAGACCTTTGTAGCGGTTGACCTTCGCGCCGGGCATTTCGGCGCTCAACAGCTTCATTTCGTCGTCGTTGTAGGCGTACTTGACGGTCTGGCCCTTCTGCAGCTTGAACAGCGGCGGCTGGGCGACGTAGACATAGCCGTGGTCGATCAGCGGGCGCATATAGCGGAAGAAGAAGGTCAGCATCAGCGTGCAGATATGCGAACCGTCCACATCGGCATCGGCATGATGAAGATCTTATGGTAGCGGACTTTGCTAATATCAAACTCGTCGCCGATGCCGGTGCCCAGCGCGGTCACGACGGGCATCAGCTTGTCGTTGCCGTAGATGCGGTCCGCGCGGGCCTTTTCGACGTTCAGCATCTTGCCCCACAGAGGCAGGATGGCCTGAATGTTGGAGTCACGGCCCATCTTGGCCGAGCCGCCTGCAGAATCGCCCTCCACGATGAACAGTTCGGTCTTGGAGGGGTCTTTTTCGTGACAGTCGGCCAGCTTGCCGGGCATACGGTTGGATTCCAGCGTACTCTTGCGGCGCACCAGCTCACGGGCCTTCTTGGCGGCGGCACGGGCGCGGGCAGCCTGGGTCGCTTTTTCCAGAATTGCCTTCGCGACGGCGGGGTTTTCCTCAAAGAACTCGGTCAGCGCCTTGTAAACCACATTATTGACCAGGCCCTTGATGAAGGTGTTGCCCAGCTTCGCCTTCGTCTGGCCTTCAAACTGTGCCTCCTGCAATTTCACGCTGACGACAGCAATGATGCCCTCGCGGGCATCGGGGCCGGACAGGTTCTCGTCCTTGTCCTTCAAAATGCCCTTGGCACGTCCATATTCGTTCAGCACGCGGGTCAGGGCCAGCTTAAAGCCCTCCTCATGGGTGCCGCCCTCGGGGGTGTGGACGTTGTTGGCAAAGCTCAAAAGCAGCTCGTTGTAGCTGTTGTCGTAGTATTGCAGTGCGACCTCGGCCACAGCGCCCTGGCCCTCGCCCTTCATATACATGACCTGCGGGTGCAGCGGCGTTAAGTCGCGGCGCTCACACAGGTAGCTGACGAAGGAGCGGATGCCGCCCTCGTAGCACATCGTCTCGGTGCGCATCTCGCCGGACTGCTCGTCCTGGGGGCGGTCCGCGTCGGGACGCGTCGTCGGTCAGGGTGATCTTGACACCGGCATTCAGGAACGCTTCCTCGCGCAGGCGCTTGAGCAGCGTTTCATAGCGATAGAGCGTCGTTTCCTGGAACATCTCCGGGTCGGGCTTAAAGGTGACTGTCGTTCCGGTAGAAGCCGCCGCGCCGATTTTTTTCAGGTCGCCGTCCGGCTTGCCGCGCTTGAAGCTCTGCTCATACTCGGCCCCGTCGCGGCGCACGCGGACGGTCAGCCACTCGGACAGGGCGTTGACGACGGACGCGCCGACGCCGTGCAGACCGCCGGCCACTTTATAGCCGGAGTCCTCGCCGCCGAACTTGCCGCCGGCGTGCAGCACGGTGTAGACGACGGTCACAGCCGGGATGCCCAGCTTGGGCTGGATGTCCACGGGGATGCCGCGTCCGTTGTCCGAGACCTCAATGATGTTGCCGGGCTTGATGGTCACTTCAATATGGGTGCAGTATCCGGCCAGTGCCTCGTCGATGGCGTTATCGACGATCTCATAGACCAGATGATGCAGCCAGAAGGCCCGGTGGAGCCGATATACATGCCGGGGCGCTTGCGCACAGCCTCCAGACCCTCGAGGACCTGGATCTGCGCACCGCCGTAGGCATGGTCGGTAGCCGTCTCGCGGTTGGTTTCGGTGATGATTTCTTCTGCCATGAAATGATAGCCTCCTGTTGTGGGTGGGTATCTCTATACATCCCGTTTTCGGATGTTCTGTAGGGAGGTCTGACCCCTCCGTGTTTACGCGGCTGCCTGTCTGCGGAGGGGTCAAGACCCCTCCCTACAAAGCAAGATAAACAGCAGCTGTGGTTCTTTAAAATTCCAGCCTCTCCGCTCTTTTTTTCAGCGCGGCGGGCGATAACTGACTGATATAAATGGTCTCGTCGGGGAAATCGGTGACAAGAAAGCTCTTGGGCAGCGTGCCCGGGGCGCAGAGGTCCACGACGGCGCCCTCGCTCTCGACGTGGCGGAAGTATTCCTCCGTCCGCCGCCGACGCCCCGGCTGTGTCCAGATCAAACACCCCGATCACATCCCGGGTATTCAGGACAAAGTCCTGGCCTGCGTGAAAGTACAAATCCTGCACCTCCCTGTAGGGGCCGGAGTTGCCCGGCCCTCCACTCTGCGTCATTGCCCGTCAGCGGGCAGCCGCCGTACTGCTGCGGGCCGGAGCTGTCCGGCCTCTACGCTTCTTCGACCACTCCGCCCTTCACCATCACAATTTTTCCATTGGTACGCGCAAAAGCGGCGGTGTCGCAGGTGGTCACAATCGTCTGGTGCTCGCCCATGCGGGTCAAAAGGTAGGTCTGGCGCTCGTCGTCCAGCTCGCTCAAAACGTCGTCCAGCAGCAAAACCGGGTGCTCACCGAACAAATCACCGACCACTGTCGCCTCGGCCAGCTTCATTGCCAGCACGCAGCTGCGCTGCTGGCCCTGACTGCCAAACACCCGGGCGGGCTGGCCGTCCAGTAAAATTTCCAGATCCTCGCGGTGCGGCCCGGCCAGGCAGAACCCGGCGCGCAGCTCGGCACTGCGCATAGCCCGCATCTTTTCGGTCAGCGCCGCGGCGGTGGGAGCCGCGGTGCACATCTGGTAGTTCAGCGCCAGCACCTCGGCACCGTGGGAGATGTCCCTATAATTCTGCGCGGCGATGGGAGCCGCCGCCGCCAGAAACTTGCAGCGGTGCTCCATGATGAGCGCGCCGTACTCGGCCAGCTGCTCGTCGTAGGTGTCCAGCAGCATATTGCCGTTTGGCGTAATATCGTAGCTTTTCAGCAGGGCGTTCTTCTGGCCGTCAGCCGCATGTACCGCCGCAGCGCCACAAGGTAGGGCCGGTAGACCTGGCACAGTGCGGAATCCATAAACCGCCGCCGTCCGTCCGGGCCGCCCTTGACCAGCCCCAGCAGGTCCGGCTCAAAGACGACGGCCTGAAAGTTCCCCGCCAGCGCCGCTGCGCGCCCTACGTCCGCGCCGTTTAATTTGCCGGTGCGGCCCGGGCGCTGGCTCTGCCTGCTGCCCACGGTCAGGCGGATGGATTTTTCCACGTCCTGTGTCTCAAACGCGCTCTCGATGACCGAAAAGTCACAGCCGCGCCTGATAAGCTCCGCGTCCTTTGACCGCGGAGCTCTTGCCGCCGGTCAGCAGCCAGATGGCTTCCAGGAGGTTCGTCTTGCCCTGGCCGTTCGGGCCGCACAGCACGGTCAGGTGCGGGTCGGGGTGCAGCTCTGCATGGGCAATATTGCGGTGATCCGTTACTTCTAAGTGCGTTAAGCGCATTACGCGCCCTCCGCGATCTGCACGGTCTGGCCGTCCAGCTCCACGGTATCCCCTGCGCGGCACTTTTTGCCGCGCATGGTGCAGACTTCGCCGTTGACCTTAACGGCCCCGCCCTGGATCAGCTCCTTCGCCTCGCCGCCCGTCTCGCACAGACCGGCGAACTTGAGCAGAGCATCCAGCTTGATAAACTCGGTGGTGATACGAATTTTTTCCATACACTATCCTTCTATCTTATCGGTGCATCCGTAGGGGCCGGACATGTCCGGCCCTCAACCTTGCTGCAGCAGCCTTTAACCGGGCGGCTGTTTTTATCTGCAGGGCCGGGCATGCCCGGCCCCTACAACTCAGCCTCGTTCTTGAACCGTACCGGCAGCACCAGATAGATAAAGTCCTTGCCGTCCTCGGGCAGGAGCTTGACGGGGCTCAGGGGTCCGTTGATTTCCAGCACCATCTTCTCACACTTCGAGAAGCGCAGTGCATCCAGCAGATACCGGTTGTTGAAGCCGATCTCTACCGTATCGCCCTCCATCGAGACCGGCGCGAACTCGTCCACGACCTTGCCCAGCGGCGTCTGGCAGCGGACCGTCACGCGATCCTCGGCAAAGGAGATGCGCAGCGGGTTCTTCAAACGCTCGGTAATAATGAGCGACGCGCGCTCGATCGTGTCGATGAAGCTCTTACATTCCACGGTAACACGTGTTTTTCTGTCCTTCGGGATGACGCTCTCATAGTTGAGGAAGTCGCCCTCGATCAGGCGGCTCATGATCGTATAGCCGTTGGAGGTAAACACGACATAGCGGCGGTTCGCGTCGATCTTCACGTCGTCGTCCGCGCCGCCCATAATTTTCAGCAGCTCCTGCAGTGTCTTGGCGGGGATGATGATGCGGATGTCGCGGGTACACTCAACGTCACGCCGGATAATGGCCAGCCGGTAGCCGTCCAGGGCCACAATCGTCAGGCTGCCCGGCTCAATGACGAACAGCTCGCCGGTGTGGGCGGGCTTTTTGTCGTCCTGGCTGACAGCATAGATGGTTTTCTCGATCATCTCGCGCAGCATGCCGCACTTGACGGTCATCGTATTGTCGGCGCCGGTCACGGGCAGGCTCGGATAATCGCTGGCGTTCAGCGCGGGGATCTCAAATTCTGCCACACCGCCGCTGATTTTTGCCTGGCCCTCGTCGTTCAGCTCAATGCAGACATCGCCCGCAGGCATACGGTTGACCATGGCGCTCAGCAGTTTTGCATCAAGTACAGTTTCACCGGGCACAAGCACATTACATTCAATCGTAGTCGTGATGCCCATTTCCATATCGTAGCCGGTCAGCGTCAGGTTAAAGCCCTCGGCCTTCATGTAGATGCCTTCCAGCACAGGGATGGCGGCGCGGTTCGTGATCGCGCGGGAAACGCCGTCGATGGCGCTGGCCAGCAGTGTTTTTTCGCATTCAAATTTCATGTTTCTATCTCTTTCTCCGGCTTTTTTGGAAAAAAGCTCGGCAAAAAACGTTCAGCGGTCTCTAGGAAGGGTGCTCCTTCTGTTTTCCACAGCCGGAGCGGTGTTTTGTAGGTGTGAGGAAGTGTATTTTGCGGTTCCGTTCGCAGAAACTATTAAACTATGGTAGTAGTCGTAGTAGGGGGTGTTAGTTTCGTGGAAAACTCCGTGGGACCCGATTGCGCCGCGGAAAATCGCGGGTGGATTGTTTTGAACAGTCTGTGGACTTTTCTGTGGAAAACCCGGAAAACCCCTTTTTTCAACACGCCCCGTGGAATACGCGCTGTTGATAACTGAAAACTTTGTTGAAAAACGCGGCGGTTCTTTCTTTACAAAGAAAGAACCAAAGAAATTCTAAATGCTCGGGTGAGAATGTGCGATGCTGCGTAAAGTAAATTTCATATCCCGTTCCCGGTAGAAACTATTTAAAGTTCTTTGGTTACTTTCTTTCAAGAAAGTACTCTTTCAAGAAAGTAACTTAGGTGCGGACGTTTTTCATGATGTCGCTGCACATCTCTTTCAGGTGTTGGTCGCGCTTGATGTTTTCCTCCATCGTTTTGATGGAATACACCACCGTGGAATGATCGCGCTGGAACTCCTGCCCGATGGCCTCCATGCTCATGCCGGTCACTTCGCGGATAATGTACATCGTCATCTGCCGCGCCGCGCTCACATTCGCATTGCGCTTCTTGCCGCGGATGTCCGACGGCATCACATTGTAGGTGCGCGCGACCTCGTTCAGAATCTTCTCGATCGTGACCGGAATCGGCTGGCTGTCGTTCAGCGTGTCCTTGATCGCCGTCGTCGTCACGCCGATGCACGGCTCGATGCCCTCCAGCAGATAGTAGGCGTTCAGCTTTTTGACCGCGCCCTCCAGCTGGCGGATGTTCTGCTTTAAGTGGTTCGCAATGTACTCGGCCACATCGTTCGGCAGGTCCAGATTCAACAGCTCGGCCTTGCGCTTGACGATGGCAACGCGGGTTTCAAAATCCGGCGGCTGGATGTCGGCGGTCAGGCCCCACTCAAACCGGGTGCGCAGACGCTCCTCCAAGGATTTGATCTCCTTCGCGGGGCGGTCCGACGCGATGACGATCTGGCGGCCATCGTTGTGCAGCGTGTTGAAGGTGTGGAAAAACTCCTCCTGCGTGCTCTCCTTGCCGGCCAGGAACTGGATGTCGTCGATCAAAAGCACGTCCGCCTTGCGGTAGCGCTGGCGGAACTGCTCCATCGTTGCCGTCTTGATGGCGGTGATCGTCTCGTTCGTGAATTTTTCACAATCCACGTAGACAATGTTGAAATCCGGGTGGTTCTTCTGGATCTCAATTTTGATGGCGTTCAGCAGGTGCGTCTTGCCCAGACCCGACGGCCCGTAGATGAACAGCGGATTGTACGCGCCGGAGGGGTTCGCGGCCACGGCCTGCGCGGCGGCAAACGCAAACTGGTTCGACGGCCCCTTGATGAAGTTCTCGAACGTGAACTCGTACCGCCCGCTGGGCAGGTCGTTCTCGTCCAGCTTCGGCTTCTCGGCAGCCTTGCCGCCGTCCGGTGCGGGCGCGGCCAGCACAAACTTCAGCTCCACCTCAAAGCCGAGGATCGAGGCAAACGCCTCCTTGAGCAGATCGGCATAGCGCGCCGCCGCAAACCGCATGACGACGTCGTTGGGAACCTCCAGGATGATGATGTTCGTGCCCTCAAAATTCAGCAGATTGAGGTCCTGGATGAAAACTCTGTATGATGCATCGGATACTCGTCCTTTGCAGTACGCCTTGACGGCGTCCATTACATCATTGAAGGAATCCATGATTCTCGATACTCCCCACTTCCTGTTATAAGTGAACGCCCCATATCCAAACAGGGCGCAGAAATACTAAATACAGTATACCACAAAACCGGGTTTTAAACAACACCTATATATAATAAAGTAGGAATTTTTTTATACGCCGGAATTGTTGAAAATTTTTACGCGGAACAAAGAAAAATAAAAGTTTTCCACAACAGATGCAATTTTCAACAGTAAATAGTACAAAATGTAGTGGATAACTCTCTGTAGCTCCAATTCTTTGACGCGGGAGCGAAAAATTCTGCCAAAACCCCCTTGACAAAGTGGGGGTAAATCGCGTATAATCTAACTCTGCAAGGCTGCCCCAGTGTATGGGCGAAGCCCTGAGCAAACAGCCCATACCGGGATTTCAACAGGAGGAATGAAAAATGAAGCGTACTTTCCAGCCCAAGAAGCGTCAGCGCAGCCGCGTCCACGGTTTCCTGAACCGCATGGCTACCAAGAATGGCCGCAAGGTCATCGCCCGCCGCCGTGCGAAGGGCCGTAAGAGCCTGACTGTCTGATAACTTCAGAGAATTAAGTGAACAAAAGGGTTGCTGATTGTAAAATCGGCAGCCCTTTTTTCAAATATGGCTTTACAGAAGCGGGATTCATTATAATATATGTGTAGGAATGCCTTCCCCTTGGGGAAGGTGTCCGTGGCCCCGACCACGGACGGATGAGGGAAAACCTTCCGGAAATTTCCCGCAAATGGGTTTTGACCGAAAGGTTTGCCTCATCAGCCGCCTGCGGGCGGCAGCTTCTCCCGAGGGAGAAGCCTTGGGAGGATACTACTATGCGTTACCGCACTTTAGATAAAAACTGGCAGTTCAACCGGGTGTATGGCCGGGGCAAAAGCTATGTGCATCCGCACTGCGTTTTGTATGTGGCCAAAAACCGGCTGGGGCTATACCCGCATCGGGCTGACGGCCACCAAAAAGGTCGGCCATGCCGTGCAGCGCAACCGCGCCCGCCGCGTCATGCGCGCCGCTTTGTCAGAGCACCTGGCCCAGAACATCGGCGGGTATGACATCATCCTCGTCGCCCGCGGCCAGACCCCCCGCCTGAAAAGCACCCAGCTGAGCAAAACGCTGGGCAAGCTGTTTGCAAAGGCCGGTCTGCCCGACAAGGCCGCCCCGGCCCCCGGTCCCGAGACGGCCCCGCAATGATCGCCCGCCTTCTCATCGCGCTTTTGCGCGGCTACAAAAAATATATCAGTCCGCACCTCGGGCATCACTGCCGGTTCATACCCACCTGCAGTGAATACGCCATGCAGGCGCTCGCCGTACACGGCCTTGTAAAGGGTCTGATTTTAACGGTGTGGCGCCTTTTAAGATGCCAGCCCTTTGCAAAATTCGGCTATGACCCGGTACCGAAAAGGGAAAGTGGGTCAACCCGGAGCGAAGGCTGACGAAAGATAATAGATAAAAGATAACAAAAAACATACCGTAGGGGCGGATTCCATATCCGCCCGCGGCACCTGCCGGAAGCTGCACGGGCGCATATAGAATGCGCCCCTACGGCGGCAGAGATTTTTAAGCGGTTGCGCCAGCACAGCGACCCACCAATTTTATTATCTATTATCTCCACAACATCGCCTCTCATGTCTTTGCACTGCGCAGCAGAGACCTACATAAAAATAAAGGTCCCGGGCGCAGACGGGGCAGAAGGAAAGGCTATGTCTTTTATGTATTTCCTGGCCGTATTGATCGGCCCGCTGGTGAAGATCCTGTACAGCTTCATCGGCAACTACGCGGCAACCATGATCGTTGCCACCCTCATCCTCAAGCTGCTGCTGTTCCCCCTAAGCATCCATCAGCAGAAGTCCACGGCCAAGATGTCCGTGTTCCAGCCGCTGATCACCGAGATCCAGCAAAAGTACAAGAACGACCCCCAGAAGCAGCAGGAGGAGCTGATGAAGCTCCAGCAGGAGCACGGCTATAACCCCATGGGTGGCTGCATGCCCATGCTGCTGACGATGCTGGTCCTGTTCGGCTTCCTGGGCGTTGTGTACTACCCCGTACACTACATCTTCGGCGTCAGCAATGATGCCGTCAAGGCCGCGTGCGAGGCCATCGGCCTGGCCACGACCAACACCTCCACGATGCAGACCGCGCTGATCCAGGCCATCCACAACGGCGCGTCCATCGACCCGTCCATCATCTCCGCCAGCGTTGTGGCCGAGATCCAGAACTTCAACACCTCCTTCTTCGGCATGGATATGTGCGATGTGCCCGGCTTCCACCTGACCCCCATCGCCATCTTCCCGGCCATCGCCACGGTCACGATGTTCGTCAGCTACTTCATCACCCAGAAGCTCTCCGGCATGGATGCCCAGATGCAGGGCAGTATGAAGGTCATGATGCTCGTCATGAACCTGATGTTCGTCACGTTCTGCTTCAATGCCCCCGTCGGCTTCTCCCTGTACTACGGCGTGTCCAATGTGGTCCAGATCTTCCAGTCCTACGTGACCTACAAGATCTACAGCCCGAGAAGTTCAAGGCCCAGTATGAGGCCGAGCTTGCCGCCAAGCGCGCCGAGAAGAAGAAAAAGCGCACCGTCACCGTCGAGCTGAACGGTAAGCAGGTCGAAAAAGAGGTCACCCTGGGCGAGGCCAACAAGCTGCGCCTGGAGATGGCCCGCCAGCGCGAGGCCGAACTCTACAAGGACGAGCGCACCACCCCGCTGAATAAGGATTGATTACACGGCAAAAGAGGCGCGCTCCCGTTGCAGAGACTGTAGGGGCGAGCATTGCTCGCCCGCGCCGTTGGCGGCTGTGAGGGAGTGTATCCCCTGCCGCCGTAGGGGCGCATTTTATATGCGCCCGCCCCGCTCCCCGTTGTGATGAACGTAACGATAAGAAATAAGAAGGAGGTTTCCCCTATGCGCAGTATGGAAATGAGCGCCAAGACCGTTGAGGCCGCCGTACAGGCCGCCTGCGAGGCTCTCGGCGTTGACCGTGATGACATCAACGTAAGCTACGAAGTCCTCGAATTCCCCACCCGCAAGCTGTTTAAGACCATTCCCGCCAAGGTCCTCGTGAAGGTCGAGGAGCCCGAGGCGGAAAAGCCGACTGAAGTTTCCACAAAGCCCGCCGAGGTTGTTGAAATCTCTGACGAGACCGCCCCTGAAATCCAGAAGGAGGTCGTCGAGGATATGGTCGAGGAGGCCGAGTTGGCCCCCGTCCCCGGTGAGGAAGTCGAGGTTCCCCTTGACATCGACGCCGACCCGCGCCTGCAGGCCGCCGTTGACTACCTGACCCCGATCTTCAACCTGATGGGTGTGGAAAACTTCACCTTCACCGCTGTCAAGAAGGGCGCTGCCACGGTCCTGAAGGTCTCCGGCGAGCACATGGGCGCGCTGATCGGACGCCGCGGCGAGACGATGGAGTCCCTGTCCTACCTCGCCAGCCTCGTTGTGAACCGCATGGAGGGCCCTTACGTCAAGCTGGGCCTGGATGTCGGCGGCTACCGCAACAAGCGCGAGGACGACCTCTCTGCCCTTGCCAGGCGCATTGCAGACCGCGTCATCCGCACGGGCTGCTACTATGAGATGGAGCCGATGAACCCCTACGAGCGCCACATCATCCACACGGCCATCGCGAGATCGACGGTGTGCGCAGCGAGAGCAAGGGCGACGGCCCGGCCCGCCATGTGGTGCTGTACTCCACCGACCCCGATGCCTGCAACCTGCCTGACCGCGACAACGCCCGCAACCA
>ENA-OQIO01000591-OQIO01000591.1-human-gut-metagenome-genome-assembly--contig:-NODE-591-length-18966-cov-2.496948_pt1 | contig 18966 bp, 29 predicted proteins | sample MGYA00242573_ERZ504737 | MGnify/ENA primary metagenome ERZ504737 (study PRJEB26092, sample SAMD00036203) | human gut metagenome | host: Homo sapiens | study: EMG produced TPA metagenomics assembly of...
AAGCCGAAGAACAGGAGAATGAAGACGATGCCGAGAAAGCAGAAGAAACCGACGAGATTTAAATTTGCCCCATTTTCCGAACAGCAGCGGAGGCTTATGCACTGGTGGAGACCACCACTTGCAAGCTCCTCCTGTGATTTTGTAGTAGCGGATGGAGCTATCCGATCAGGAAAAACGATAGCCTGTATCATAGGATTTCTCACATGGTCACAGGAAATGCATTCGGGACAGTCGTTCATCCTTGCCGGAAAGACGATGGGAGCATTGAAGAAAACGTGATCCGTCCTATGCTTCAGATTCTTGAGGCATGGGGGTGGCCGTATGAGTATATCAGGTCAGGAACGGATGCAAGAATTGAGATCGGGAGCAATACATACTACCTGTATGGAGCAAATACCGAAGCGGCACAGGACGCTCTTCAGGGATTGACTGCTGCCGGTGCATATTTGGATGAGGCGGCACTGTTCCCGAAAAGTTTCGTCGATCAGGCTATCGGGCGATGCTCGGTGGAGGGTGCAAAGACATGGATGAACTGCAACCCGGCAGGACCGCACCATTACATCCGAGAAGAGTATATTCTTCAGGCAAAAGAGAAAAAGGTCTGCCATCTGCATTTCATGATGACGGATAATCTGACCTTATCTCCTAAAGTGCTGGAACGATACCGGAGAGCATGGCCGCATGGCAGTGTATTCTACAAGCGTTTTATTCTCGGAAAATGGGTGGCTGCTGATGGACTTATTTACCAGCAGTTCGCAGACCATGTGGAAGATTACCTTATCAGCAGTGAGTGGCTGTCAAAAAACGAAATAGCATATGCAGTGATCGGAGTCGATTTCGGGGGTACGAAGTCGGCTCATTCTTTTACCCTTACAGGATTCACGAAAGGGTATAAACAGGTTGTTGTGCTGGATGAGTATTACTGTAAGAAACGGATCAACCCAAAACAGCTGCAGGATGATTTTCTTGATTTTGTAAAAAGGGCAAAGAGCCGGTACAAAGTGTACGAAGCGTATTGCGATAATGCTGAGCAGGCATTGATCGCAGGACTTGAGAGTGCGGTAGTCCATGCACATATAGCCATAGATATCAAGAATGCAATCAAGGGATCTATCAATGACCGGATTGCATTCTATAACAGCCTGATTGCTCAGCACAGATGGAAGATCATGCGGCATTGTACGCATATCATTGCGGCGTTTGAAGAAGCGGTATATGACGAGAAAAAGAAGAACATGGATGTCCGGCTGGATGATGGGGAAATGAACGTGGACAGTCTCGACAGTACAGAATACAGCACGGAAAGCGTGCAGGAGGATATTCTGTATATAGCAGCCTAGGAGGTGGGAAGAAAAATGGCAACAGCAGTGAACAGGATAGTAAAAGGCTACCTGTTGAAACATGGGTTTAGCGTAGCTCGGACGATACATACAACCATATAGAAGAGTGGCTTGACTGGTATCAGAACGACGTGGAGAAATTCCACAAATACTGCGTATATAACGGCGTGGTAATGACGAAGCAGGAGCGCTATAAATTGGGAATGAGCAAGACAATCAGTGAAGATTGGGCAAATCTCCTATTGAACGAAAAGGTGGCGATCCATGCAGGAAATATGATGACAGGCTTACAGAAATCCTGTGGGCGAATAACTTTCAGACCCGGGCGAATCGTTTGCTGGAATTATCCTTTGCCCTCGGTACAGGGGCGTTCGTAGAATACAAAAATGCAGACGGTGATGTGGTCATTGATTATATTCGGGCAGACATGATCTACCGCTGACATGGGATAACGGAGACGTAACAGAATGTGCTTTTGGTACTCCGAAAGTTATGGATGGGAAAAAAGTGATTTACGTCCAAATTCACCGGTTGGGACGTGGCGAGGGCGAAAATGAGGATGAATACTACATTGAGAATAGATATATAGATCAGGAATCGGGAAAAGAGACTGATGTACCGGAAGATATTGTGGAAATTGTCAGCACGAAAAGCGTAGAGCCGCTTTTTCAGCTGGTTACTCCTAACATTTGCAACAATATTGACTTAGACAGTCCGTTGGGAATATCAATCTATGCAAATGCTCTCGATGAGGTGAAAGGCTGTGACCTGATTTACGACAGCTATATGAATGAGTTTGTTCTCGGTCGTAAGAGGATCATGGTTCCGCTAAGTCAGGCGAAGAGGCAGATGGAGCTGACGGGGTTACAAACCCAGTATTTGACCCGAATGATACGGTCTACTACATTCTGCCGGAAGACAGAGGTGGAGAGAACAAGCTGACAGAGGTGGATATGACGATCCGGGCATCGGACCATGAGCTGGGAATACAGAGAGCGTTGGATCTGCTCAGCTTCAAGTGCGGAATGGGTGCAGGACGCTATAAATTTGAGCAGGGCGGTGTAAAGACAGCTACAGAGGTTATATCTGACAAGTCCGACCTGTATCAGAACCGGCAGAAGCATTGTATTATCATATCCGCTGCGATCATTAACATGATCCGGGCTGTATCGTTCCTCGATCAGGGCGGGGCAGTTGATGCAACAGTGGATTTTGATGACTCTATCATCGAGGACAGCAATACGATCATTGATAAAAATATCAAGCTGGTCGGGGCAGGGCTAAGATCCAAAGTGGCAGCAATCATGGAGATCAACAAGTGTTCTGAAGATGAGGCGTTAGAAGAACTGGAACGGATCAGAGAAGATGGACAAGTTACCGGCCAGGACATTGACTGGACAGATACGGAGGACGATGAAGATGAACTGGACACGACGGATGATCCACCCGAAGAGGATGAGGATGCAGACGACCCGGAAGGGGATGATGGCAAGAGTGATGAATAAGGTGGTAAGATGGATATCATGGAAAGTCAGCAGATTGCTGAAGAAATTGACGGGTATTACATAGACCTGGAAAGTCAAATTATGCAGAACATCGCCAAGCATCTGAGCGACTGGGGACAGCCTATCGCATCGGACGAGTGGCAGATCCGCAGGCTTGCGGAGATCGGTAAGCTGGATCAGGAGCATATAGCGATGATCGCAAAAATGTCAGGAATCAGTCAGACTGCAGCTATAAGGATGCTGAACGAAACGGCTGAAAAATCTATTAAGACGATTGACAGGGGATTGCAAAAGGCGGCAAGGGATGGACTTGCAGGAATCCCGGTAGTACCGAAGAAAAGTAGAGCCGTAAAGGAAGTGATGCAGACGTACCGGATGCAGGCAAAAGACGCTCTGAATACGTGCTGTACCGTGATGCTGTATAAAGCAAGAGCGGCTTACGTGGGACTTGTAAACGACATTACAAACGAAGCCCATGCTATCCTGTCAAGCTCAGCCACAAGTGTTGTGTCTGGTGTGGAATCCCGTCAGCAGGCAGTAGTGAAGTGTATCCGTAAGTTTTGCGAGAAGGGCATTCCTGCATTTGTTGATAAGGCAGGGCGTGAATGGACTCCTGAAGCTTACGTTAATATGTGTATGAGGAATACCGCCAAGAGGGTAGCAGACGAAGCACAGGATGCCCGGTGCAGAGAAGCAGGGGTCAACCTGATCCTGATCGACAGCCATTCGGGAGCACGTCCGAAATGTGCAAAAGATCAGGGGAAAATATTTGATCTGAATAACGGGAGCGGTTACACGCACGATCTGCATGGGAAGAAAATCAGATATTATCCGTGGAACTCATCCAGTTATGGAGATCCTGACGGGATTCTTGGGATTAACTGCCGACATCACAAGTGGCCGTTTATTCCGGGGGTGAGTGTGCAGAGGTATTTCCCGACAGAAGACACGGCGGAGAATAACAGGCTGTATAAGCAGACGCAGATACAGAGGGCTCTCGAGCGGGATGTCAGAAAGCAGAAGAGGCTCTGCATGATGTATGACGCTTCGGGAAATGAAGAGGCTTTTGAAGAAGCCGCTGTAAAGCTGAAAGGTGCAGAGAAGAAGCTCAAGGGGTATGTAAGCAATACACCGGGACTGCACAGGAGATCTGACAGGGAGAGAGTGGTTGGATTTGATAAAAGGATATCGGCGAATGCGGTAGTAGTGAACAAGAAACAGGGAGGCGAAAAGCATCGGATACATATCTCTGAAAGATCGCAGGCATACAGGTTAGTTACAAGAGGCGAAAGCGAACAAATGGCGGTAGGGCGTAAAAATGTTATTACGGTATCCAGAGTTACCAGCTACTCAGAAGATGTCTATATTTCCGAGAGAGCAAACATAAAGCCGAAAGCATTGTATATTATCAATAAAACAACAAAGGCAGCTATGAAGCAGTGGGGAATACCTTTAGAGAGGAAACCCAAAGTCGTGATAGCAACAATAAAGGAAGTGGGAGTGCCGGGTTTATACGATGCGGTCACGAATACTGTATTTTATGTACCCGAAATTTTAAAAGAAAAAGTTGCAGGAAAGGTTGGCGATATAGAGTTTCACGAAATGTGGCACTTAAAGCAAGCGGAAAATTTTAGGAAACGAAATGGTGAAATTACAGCGGAAAACCGTGGAGCGTATATAAAGAATGCCAGTGAAGAAGCAAAGAAAAAGCTTGACCAGCTAGGAATAAATGAATATAATGTAATTGACCTTAGCGAATATGCACGTAACAATTACATGGCCGAGAGATTTGATGAAGTCGAAGCTGAATACATGACATTGAGAAGAGAGGGGAGATAACGGGTGATTTGTAAGTATCCTGAAGAAATAGAAGAATTACGGGCTATTTATATGCCGTATGTAGTGGGATGTCATCTCGAAGACGCACCGCCTGAAGCAGTAGAAGCTTTTGAGAAAGTAAAAGAATGGGCATGGGAACAGGATCAATAGTACCACTGATCAAAAATGGTCAGTGGTATTTTTATACTCTTTTTTAGGAGGTGATGCAGTTTGATTGCGGTAAATATTACACCGCTTGGCCTGACGGTAGATGGCCATGCAGGATATGCAAAAACCGGGAATGATATCATATGTGCAGCAGTATCAGCATTGGCACAGGGGCTTGTGCATTCGCTCCTGTCTTTGACGGATGACAAGATCACCTACCATATTGCTGGCGGCCACATAGATATAAATTATAAGGATCTATCAGAAAAAGGAAAACTTCTGGTTGATTCTTTTTTTATTGCTGTAAGCGATCTCAATCTGACTTACGGTGATGCTTACTTAGAAATCACTGCCGACGGGCGTAAAACGGAGAAGGGAGAAGCACTATGAAGCTCATGAACATGAAAAAAAGATACTGGACATACGACCTGCAGTTATTTGCAGGCGGCGATGGAGACGATCCGGGTGATAGCGGAGATGATGACCCGGAGGGTGATGACGACGATGCGGACGGAGACGATGGAGATGATGATTCAGGAGATGATGAGAAGGAATTCTCGCAAAAGGAAGTAGATGAAGTTGTCAAAAAGCGTCTTGCAAGGGAACGCCGGAAATGGCAGAGGGAACAGCAGAAAACTGGAAGCAAAAAGAAACCTGACGGCAAGGGGAAAGCCGGAGATGACGACAAAGAGGATGATGAAGAAACACAGGAACTCCGTAGCAAGGCGGCCAAAGCAGAGGAAATGGAGCTGAAATGGACGTGCCTGGAGCATGATGTGGATAAGTCCTGCGTGGATGATGTCCTTGCACTGGCGAGAGTGCATATGGCAAAGGATGAGGACATGGACATTGAAGATGCGATTGATGAGGTGCTGAAAAAGTACCCACAGTTTAAGGAATCCTCTGAAAAAGACGATGACAATGATGATGAGACAAAAAAGAAGTCATGGGGACAGAGACAGAGCGGTGGAAGAAAGAAGACTTCAGGAGTTGAAGCCGCTTTTCTGAAAAGAAACCCGGGGCTTAAGATTGATTAAAGGAGAAAGTGAATATGAAATTTAAAAAGTTTTTAATGTTTTTACAGATTTTCGCACACGAAAGTCAGGAAGATGGTCTTCCCTTGTAGACGCAAAGCTGAGACAGACACTGGTAACGAGAGACAATTACATTTTTAACACCAACTACGAGGGGACTCCGACAGCCGGAAAGGTCAAGATCCCAGTGAGAGATACGGAAGTGACGGTTAAGCCGTATAACAAGGCTACTGGCGTAGATCTTGAAGCCGGTTCTACAACTTACATGGATCTCAACATTGATCAGGATGTTGCCGTAAATGAGCTGATCGACGGATATGATGCGGCATCTGTACCGGATAATATCCTTGCAGATAGACTGGACTCTGCCGGTTATTCTCTTGCGCTGGACATGGACAAGAAGTCTATCAAGTGCTTAGAGACAACCACCGGTGTAAATGTATGTGCAACAAAGACGGCAGCTACGGAAGAGACAGCTTACAAAGAGGTTCTTGCGGCAAAGACCTATCTTGGAAGAACAGGAGTGCCACAGGCGGGACGCTGGCTGATTTGCTCTCCTGAATTTATGGCGGTGCTGATGATGGACGATCACTTTATCCGTCAGGGAGATCTTTCACAGGAGTTGAAGAATACCGGAGCAGTCGGAGCAGTAGCAGGATTTGCTGTATTTGAGTCAAACAACCTGATGTACGGAGACACAGAGACGGTGAAAAGCAAGAAGACTACTACGGAATTTGTGGCCGGTCATCCGAACTGGTGTCATCGTGTGCAGGAGTGGGCTGTGGATGTCCATGCACAGGATCTTTCAGGATCCGGCAAATACATTGGCGCATCTGCTGTGCAGGGACGTAAGATCTTTGGTCTTAAGATCTCCAAACCGCAGACTGTATATGTTAAAAGAACGGAAGTTGCAGCATAGGAGCTGATCTGAATGTATGTAGACAAAGTGTATTACTACGAAACATTTAAGGGAGAGCCGGTAGATCCTGCCGACTTTCCCGGATTATGCAGAAGAGCAGGGGAACTCATCGAAGAACTGACCTTGTACCGGCTGACAGAAACCGGATTTCTTGTTATGCCGGCAGAGTTGCAGTCCGCTGTAAAAAATGCGGTATGTGCACAGATCGAATACCTGGACGCAAATGGTGGAGCAGAGCTGGACATGGGGGCAGGAATGGCGGGCGGAACGCTCGGAAAATTCAGCTACTCAGGTTCATCTTCCGGGAACGGATCAACAGAGCAGTCTATCTTTTCTCCCCGTGCTGAACGAATTTTGTGGCCAACTGGACTTACTTACAGAGGGGGCAGGATATGAGACCAATACCCAAGAGACTACTTATCCACACTGTATTCCTGTATAGGAGGGAAAAGGTGGATAAGTGGGGAAAAGAAGAACTTGATGCAGGAGAAGAGTTGGTAAATGTCCGTATTGAACCATCCCGTCAGATCATCAGGGATGGAAACGGGGCAGAGATCCAGCTTGCGGCGACTCTCTTTTTCGACTGCCGGAACAGCAGACCAAAAGAAATAGAGATTCATGTTGATGACATCATTGACTTTAATGGTCAGATGCATCAGGTGAAGTCGGTTGAGCCATTATACGACGGGAAGAAGCTGCATCATTATGAGATAGGACTGGTGAAGTATGGCAAAAATTAAGACCCGTGTGACGTTTGACCGGGCGGCAACGATCGCAAGGATTAAAGCGGCAAGCATGATGCGTTGACGGCTATGGGGAATCAGGCATTAATGGATGCATCAAAGCACGTACCGAAAGATCAGGGAACGCTGGAGAACAGTGGTTATCTTTAAGTGACAAGAAAGCAGTAGGGGGTGTTTACACTTTACGCTGGAATACTCCCTACGCAAGATATCTTTGGCATGGCGATGTGATGTACGGAAATCCGACCAGCAGGACATACGGACCGGAGAAGCTCAGCTTTACCTCTGCCCTTGCCCATGAAGAATGGGCGAAGTATGCAAAGGAAATCTACGGAGAAGAATGGAAAGCGGTCTACCAGGCAGCATTAAAGGAGAAGATGAGATGACAGCATTAACAGAATTGTTGGAACTGGTTGTTGATACAGCTGAAAAAAACTGTGATCTTGATACTGAGATCACACTGGAAGAACTTCCGGCAGAGGGCGGCATCTATGCAGAGCTTGGCGAGGGCTTTACGGAATCGACGTATTACAATCAGAACAGGGTAAAAGTGATTCCAATACTTTTCCTGTGCCGCCATGCCGATCAGGAGAGGGGCTTGGAAGAACTGTGCAGTATAGCGGATTACTTGGAACGCCTGAGAGTGTATCCGCAGGGAAAAACGGTAAGCTGGCTGGATGCATCCACAGTAAAAGAACCAAGCAGGATCGGGAGAGATGAAGACGGAGTTTATCACTTCTCCTGCATTATAAACTGTAAAATTTACTACTAAGAAAGAGAGGAATAAAGTAATGAAGAAAATGGATTTACAGATTTTCGCAGATCCGGCTCTGCCAAAGAATCCGATCACACCGGAAATCAACTATGAGACAGAAGCCTTTATTAATACAACTCCAAGTGCAGAGAGTCCGACTTGGGTGACGATGGCAAATCTGATGACAAATATGTCACAGTCTCTGAATGAGGTGATCCAGCAGTTAAGCTATTATGCTGATAAGGGTTGGGGATCCAGTGAGGTGACTGGTGCACAGTTGACTCTTACATTAACAGGATCGGTGAAACCGGGCGATAAAGCGTGTGATTACATTCTTGGTGATGAGGTAATGTATGGACTAGGCGAAAAGAGAAAGACCCACATGAAACTTCAGAAAGGGAACAAGGTGATTATCTGCCGATCACGCTGGCAAATATCACTCCGGCATACGGAGATGCGAACAATATCAACAGTCTGACTGTTACGATCCACGGCAATGGACGGCCGGAGATCGGTACAGTGGAATAAGGAAGAGCTTCGGCTCTTCCCTTTTTTGTAAGGAGGAAGAAAATGGCATATCAGGCACAAAGACATAAAAGAGTAGTTGAGGATCTTGAGCTTCTGAATGAAGACGGAACAGTGGCACACGTTCTTCATGTGGATCTTGATCCGGACAATATGATTGTAAAGCTCAGCCGGAAGTATACAGAGCTGACGAAAGCATTGGTTGAAGTGGAAAGCATGAAGAGGGAGGGCATGAGTGCAGAAGAAACCGTGGAGGCGGTTGAGAAGCTGGGGCGTATCGAGATTGATATGATCGAAAGTGTATTCGGGGAAGAGGATACAAAGACGATCCTGACATTTTTTGAAAATCGCTATGAGGAAATGGCGAAAGAGATTATCCCGTTTATTACATCCGTAGTGCTGCCACAGATCAACAAAATCCGTGCTGAAAACCGGAAACTGGCAAAAGCAGGGTATAAAAAGCGTGGCTTCTTCAGGAAAATGTGAGTCTATGGGAGTATTGACAGAAACCCCTGACTGTAAAATTTATACCAAAAAGTGCAGGCTGTCTGTAAACCCGGCTTTTAACTATGTGCTGGATATACAGAAGCTGTATAAGGAAGACTGCCTGACGGATTTGGAAAAGATTGATGCGGCATTGGAGGTGCTGGTGAGGAACAGTTGGAATCTCCGGCTGCTGAATCCGAAAGAAAGGGCAGAAGTGATGGAAGAGATTGCCGCCCGGTTTATACGGACGAAGAAACGCCCGGAAGTTAAGAAAAATCCGGTTCCCGTTCTTGATTTTGAGGAAGACGGAGACTACATCTATGCGTCTTTTATGGAAGATTACAGAATCGACTTGATTGACGAACAGGGAAGGCTGCCGTGGAAGAAATTCTTATACCTGTTTAATGGTCTGTCAGCAGATACAAAAATCAAACAGGTAATGCAGATCCGGCAGATGGAATTGCCGAGATACAATGGGAAGAATGCGAAAGAGATTCAGGAGATCAACGAATTGAAATCGTATTATGCATTACCTGTGCAGGGAGGCGGTGGACAATCGGGGCTTGACCTGCTTTTCCACACTCTTGAGGGGATGGCGAAACGATGAGGCAGATGGAAAGAAGATTAAAAAAGTGAAATGTCCGCATTGTGGACATGAACAGAATATTTTTTATAAAGAAGGGGCTACATGCAAAGGTCTCTTTTTTAAATGCAAGGAACGAAGTTGTAGAAAGGAATTTGAAATAAAGCTATAGTCATGTGTGCCATTGTGCCGACTACATAAGAAGGCAGGTGGGATGTGTGGCAAAGAAAAATGACGGAGAAGTCTCTTATGAACTCCGGGCAGATGATAGCAACCTTGATGCCGATCTGAATGAATCGGAGAAAAAGATTGAAAAATTTGCGAAAAAGACAGCTGAGCAGGAATCTAAGATTGAAAAAGAAAAAAGCGAATCCATCAAGGATGAGCAGAAAAAGGTTACAAAAAACCATAAGAAAGAAAAAGAGAATCAGGAGAGATCCTCCCAACAGTCCGCAAAGACATTTAAGCAGCTTGCGAAAAATGTAGCCAGTGATGTAAAGGAATCTGCATCAAAGGCGGTCAGCAAGGTATCTAATACGATCGAGGTGGTAAAACACCCGATCAAAAACGTATCGTCATTCTCGAAGCAGAAAGCAAAAGATATTAGGGAATCTTTTACGTCTGCTTTTTCCAAAACCCGTGAAAAAGCAGTATCAGGGATGGAAAAAGTAGCAAAATCAATTCTCCATCCTGTAAAGACAGCAAAGACAGCAGCGGGAGAGATGAAGGAGCATTTTTCCAATGCTTTTGAAAGGATGAAAGAATCTGCCGCAGAAGCAGGGAAGACGATGGCAAAAGCTACGGCTGTATCGGTTGGTGGTGGACTTGTGGCGGCAGCCGGTACGATTGCAGGAGTGGTGTGGCAGCTATAAAAAAGTGCGAATGATGTAGATAAGGCGATGAACCAGTACATCGCAAGCACGGGGAAAGCACGGAGGAAACGGAACGCTAATAAAAGCGTGATGGAGTCCATCTATGCGAATAACTATGGTGATTCATTCGAGGATATTGGAGAAGCGATGGCAAGCGTGTCGCAGAACCTGGGGGATTTGGATGATTCGGCTTTGCAGAGCGTGACAGAATCAGCGTTCGCCCTGCGTGATACATTTGGTTATGACATCCCGGAATCTACCAGGGCGGCAAAGGCGATGGTAGACAACTTCAGGATCTCGGGCGACGAAGCAATGAGCCTGATCGCTGCCGGTGCCCAGAACGGACTGGACTATTCGGGAGAGCTGATCGACAGCATATCAGAGTATTCGGTACAGTTCGCAAAGGTCGGATTGGATGCCAATGATATGTTCAACATTTTCCAAAAAGGTGCGGAGTCGGGAGCATTCAACCTTGATAAAGTCGGTGATGCCGTAAAAGAGATGGCAATCAGGGTAGTTGATGGATCTGATACAACAGTGGCAGGATTTGAAGCCATTGGACTGAATGCGGATGATATGGCAAAGAAATTCGCAGCAGGGGGCGATACAGCGAAGGCTGCATTTAACGAAACGATCTCTGCATTAGCAGCAATGGAAGACCCGATTGCTCAGAATACGGCAGGTGTAAATCTGTTCGGAACAATGTGGGAAGATCTTGGAGCGGATGCGGTCACAGCTCTTGCCGGGATTGAAGACGGAACATACGACACAGGCGAAGCATGAAGTCGATCAAGGATATCAAATACAATGATATCGGATCTGTATTCGAGGGACTGAAAAGAAGTCTTGAAGTGCTGATTATACCGTTAGGTGAGCAGTTAATTCCTTTGCTGGCAGACTGATAGATGATTCCCTGCCACTCTTGCAAGAGGCACTGCCGCCATTGATATCGGTTGTGTCGGATGTGATATCGGCAATGATGCCGGCTATCGAGGACGTTCTTCCATCCCTAATGGATTCATTGGGCGAGATTGGCGAGCCACTGATGGAGTTGGCAAGTGAAATCCTCCCGATCTTAGCAGATGCTTTTACGGGAATGGTTCCGCTGGTTGCGGATCTCGTGGGGGATATCCTGCCGATCCTGACCGAACTGCTGGGAATGCTGCTCCCGCCACTGATGGAAATTATCAGTGCATTGCTACCTCCGCTCACAGAGCTTTTAGGGGCGTTAATGCCGATATTCAGTGCAGTAATATCAGTGTTGGAGCCTATATTGCAACTATTCATCCAGCTGTTAGCCCCGATCGTCAGCCTGATATCAGACGGACTGACCCCATTGGTTACAGCCCTCGTTCCGATCGTGAACGTGATCGCTTCGTTGCTGATTCCTGCAGTTCAGTTGTTGGGAAATATTTTTGCAACCCGTTTTGCCGGGATGCTGACAGATGCAACGTCTGTCATTAAAAATATAACCAATATACTGAGAAATCTTGTTGATTTTGTGAAAAATGTATTTACGGGAAACTGGCGTGCGGCATGGCAGAACGTGGTTGAGATTTTCAAAAATCTTGTAGCAGGACTCGGGAATATATTCAAACGACCGCTGAATTTTATTATTGATGGGATCAATGGCTTTATCAATGGACTGAATCAGATTAAGATCCCGGACTGGGTTCCGGCAGTGGGAGGAAAGGGATTCCACATTTCTAACATTCCCCGCCTGAAGATCGGAATGGATTACGTTCCGAATGATATGTTCCCGGCATATCTGGATGAAGGAGAATGGGTGCTGACGAAAGAAGAAGCGAATCTGCTTCGTTCCTTTGGCGGTCTTGAGGGAATGATTGGAAAACTCGACAGAAGTACCCGGGAAAGCGTCAATGTGACGGTTCAGGTGGAAAAGGAACAGAGATTGATTATGACAGGCTCGGCAGAGCAACAGCTGATGCACTGATTAATGCGGGGGTTGGATTTAAATGCGACGAGCGTGTTTTTGCAAGATTAATAAAGGATCTGATTGATTATGTATGACATTTATTATATCGGAGCGCAGAACTCCGAGAAGATTGACTTTTGCCGGTGGCCGTATATGGTTACCGGCGGCGACCTGTTTGATGGATCGTATGATTCGATTGAGGAAGATGACCATATACAGGATGGGAGAGAAAAATCACAGAAAAGAAATTGGAGATAGAGATCAGGGCAACTGGATCAGCGTTTGCCAAAGCAATTGATGACATTGAAAGTGTGGCAGAAAAAGATGTACTGAACACGACTCCGGGCAGGCTGTATGTTGGCAACAGCTACATGAAGTGTTGGATTGTTGGGACGAGCAAAGACCGATGGATAAATGACCTGAACAGCATCAGCAACTCTATTTCCATAAAATCAGATTATCCCTACTGGATCACGGAAGAAAGTTTTGTATTTAAAAAGCAGGACGAGGGAACAACTGTAACTTCGGACTGGCTGGAATATCCTTACGATTTTCCTTATGAATATTCCAAAGTGCAGAATCTGCGGTCAATTCGGAATAGCAATTATACCGGCAGCGGATTCAAGATGATTATCTACGGACCCTGTATTAATCCGCTGATCCGAATCGCCGGACACGTCTACGAACTCCGTACAACATTGTATGACGGGGAATATGCGGTAATTGATTCAAGTACCCGTTATGCAAAAGACAGGAAAGTTGTGAAAGTTAAGAATGACGGAACGGAGGAGAATCTTTTCAACAGCAAGAACAATGAGAGTTCTATTTGGGAGAAGATACCACCGGGAACGAGTATTGTCTCGTGGAGCGGAGGATTTGGATTTGATATCATCCTTTTCAATGAAAGGGGGACGCCAAGATGGACTTTGCAGTGACGGATACAAATGGATTGGAGCAGGGATTTCTAAATCATTGTGGAGTGAATATTACAGTAGGGTCGGAAAATGATTTTGAAATCAAGATTCAAAATTCACTATACGATCCTAAAATTCATGGGAAGAACTGCCGCTTTTTCTGTCAGGACACAGAATACGGTGGAATTATCAGAAGTCTGCATCCTGTGACGGCAGACAATATCGTAAAGCTTACCGGACCGACATGGCGGGGGCTGCTGAATCAAAGAGCAATCAGCCCAGGAAAGAATGATTATGTATATTTAAATGGAGAAGCAAACGCAGTTCTTGATTCTTATATAAAGAAGTTAGGATTGTCAGAACTCTTTTCTGTATCCGGGGAAGACAGCGGGATCGCTTTCAATAACTATCAGGTTCCCCTGCAGTCCATGTTGCTGGATGCATTTACGGAGGCATTGGATACGGTTCAGGCAAGGATTGCGATTCAGTACAAGCAGGGCGAAGCAAATGATAAAGGGTATGTCCTGCTTAGATGCGTTCCCATCACAGACCACTCAGAAAACATCGAACTGAACGAAGATGGGAGCGTAAAACTTGACATCTTGGATTACCGGAACGGGACAAACCATCTGATCTGTCTCGGAACCGGGGAACTGACGGCACGAAAGCAAGTAGATCTGTATGCATGGCCGGATGGAAGTATCAGGAAAGAGCCTTATTATACAGGACTGGATCTAATTGAAGAATATTATGAAAACACCAGTGCTGATAGTCTTGCAGATTTGGAAGAAGAAGGCAGGAAGAAACTGGCTGAAATCATGGATTATAAAGAATTAAAAATTTCGGTCATTGATACAGATCTTGAACTCGGTGATATCGTCGGAGGCCGTGAACGAATCACAGGGATCAGCATGACCGCTCCGGTCATCCGTAAGGATTTGACAGTGGACGGAAATGGGTGGGTGACAATGGAATACAAGTTGAAAGGAGAGGAGTAAAATGGCGAATTTTGTAAATACAACTCTTATGGATGGATATGCAGGAGGCCCGCATATCACGGAAAAGCAGAGCGGGCTTGCAAATCAGGCAATCATCGGAGAAGCGGATTATGTCCTGGAAGGTGGACAGAATGCAAAGGCTCAGGTTCTGACAAACAATAGCATTCGCATTTTTGATGCTGTGTATAGTATTCAGGGACGCAGAGACGTGATTGCAGCAAATGACTACACGGATGTAACGATAGCGAATGGATCACAGGGAATGAACCGGAATGACATTATTGTGAGGAGATACCGGAAAAACAGCTCATCGGAAATCGAATCAACAGAATATGCAGTAATCAAAGGAACGCCAAGCACAGGGGCTGCTACTGATCCGAGTGTGACAGTGGGGGATATCCGTACAGGTGCGGTGCTACATGAGATGAAGCTCTACCGTGTCCGTCTCGAGGGATTGAACATTGTGTCAGTAGATCAGCTGTTCACGGTGCTGCCGTCAATGGCTACGATAAATAAAGATTTAGCCAATACATCCGATAAAATAGCCGTGAAATCGTATAAACAGGCTGATATGCATCTCCAATCGTTTTATAACGTCTCTGCTTTTTCTGCATATAAAGTAGGTCGTGAGGTACATTTTAACGTATCTCTTGATCCCAAAAGTGGGACAACGCTCCTCGCAAATAAACTGTATGCTATTACTTCCGCAGCTATCGCTACAGATCTTAGACCTGCGGTACTGACACACATCCAGTGTGTTGGATGTGGACAGAATTGGGAGAATGTGTGTGCTGTAATGGCATACGTTGACGTCAATGGAATGATCTACTTTTCAACACCTGCAACGAGAGCTTTTTATAAATTCCACGGCATATGGATTGCGGCAAATTAGGAGGTGGTGACATGAAGCTTACATATAACGACGGAACAGACCTGCAGATCCAGTCAGCATCCATCCAAGGGGATGGCACACTGCTGATCAAGACCGTGGCTGACACAGAAGAGAATCTCCGGGGGATGTTTACGGATAAATTGAAGACTCGGAAGATGGTCATTTCTGAGCGTAGTCAGACAGTTGGAGAGTACGAGGGATACACGGCTCTTGAAGGGATTATCAAGTACACAGCCGGTATCACAGGCATCATCCTGTCAAAGCCGGGAGAGACAGTGGCAGAAAAAATGGACGCACTGATCCGGGAGAATGCAGATTTAAAAGAACAGGTGGAGATGTTGAAAGGATGCATCTTGGAGATGTCTGAACAGGTGTATCAGTAAAATGGTAACTCTATTAACCAATATATTCATATTAATGCAAAATGCAGGAGGTAAAGAATGATGGCAATGTTATGGGCACAGCAGATAATGATGGGAAAGAAGACATATGGACAGGTTCCACGGCTGTTAAAGGACAAGGTAAAAGAGATCCTGGAGGATTCCGGTATGACGGAGCTTGTAAAAGAGGATGAGGAAAAAGCATGAAAATCAAAGTAGTAAATCAGGCGGCTCTATCTTGAGCCGCCTGAGACAGCAGAGGGAACAAGGGAGTATCTGAAAGCAGAGTTCAGCTTCTCAGAGGGATGGGATGGAATGACGAAGACGGCTTTCTTCCGGGGAGCGAATGGTAATACATATTCGCAACTACTGGAAAATGACGCTTGTACTGTTCCAGCAGAAGCTCTTGCCGCACCTGGTCGAGTCGGTGTATCCGTATCCGGCACACTAGGCGAAACGATTATCACAACTGATATCAAGAGCTTTACGATCCTGGCAACCTTAAGCGGTGGCACTCCATCAGATCCTGAGCCGACTGTATGGCAGCAGATTCTTGACAAAGTGGACGAGACACAGCAGATTGCCCAGTCAGTCCGGGAGGATGCAGAGGCTGGAAAGTTTGCGGCTACCGCTGAGATGGTGGAGCAGGCAGTCAGCGTATATATGCAGCTAGCACTGTTCCGGCTTGCCCCTGAATTGAAGGCGATTGGTGTAAACTATTGGTTGAGAAATGTGGCAGGCTCACAGACATATACCTTGATATCACAATATGGCGATGCTAGCAGTGATATGGCTACAAGCACTTATGGGATCCGCCCGGTGTTCGCAATCGGATGATTTTGGCTTTAAATGCAAAGGAGGTGAGAAAGATGGATGATGTAATTACAAGGGCAGAGCATGAAGAGTTCAAGAAGAGGATTGAAGACGAGAACCATCGTCAGAACAAGCGGATTGAAGTATTGGAGAAGATTACGCAGCAGATTAATTCACTTACCGTTTCCGTCGAAAAGCTCGCACAGAGTATAGAACTTATGGTAAGCGAGCAGAAGCAGCAAGGGAAACGCTTGGAAACATTGGAGAGTCGTGACGGAGATATGTGGAGGACAGCTGTAAAATACGTTCTTACGACTGTCCTCGGTCTTGTTCTTGGTGCAGTAGCAATGAAATTTGGATGGAAATAAAGGAGAGCAACTATGAACATTGAAACATTAATGCAGTATATGAGTTACATACTGGCAGGAATTGGGGTACTGGCTTTCATGGTCAGCGTGATTGTGCAGGTTATTAAGGAAATGCCCGGACTTAAAAAAGTACAGACCAATGCAGTCGCACTGGCTACAGCACTGATCTTGACACCCGTGTCAGTGATCGTACTATGCACATATTATACAGTAGTAATTGAGTGGTATTACATTTTCGCATCATTTATTGCCGCATTTATTGTCTATCTGGTAAGCACTGGCGGTTGGGAACGTGTCACGGAAATGTGGAATCGCAATAAATATAAGAAGAACTAAGTTTGCACCGGTGCAGGAAGGGAGAAAAATATGAGTAAGACAGCAGCAGGATTAATCGCATTTGCAAAAAGTAAGATCGGAACACCCTATGTATATGGGGCAAAGGGTACGGTGATGAGCCTGACAAAGATCCAGGCACTCAGGAAAGTGTATGGATCTAATTGTGTATGGAAATCAGATGATAAGAAAGCCGGAAAGGTATGCGTAGACTGTTCCGGTCTGATTAGCTGGTATACCGGCATTGTCCGGGGATCAGGACAGTACAGGAGTACAGCAGTTGAGGTGATCCCGATCAGCAAAAGATCTGATGCACATATCGGCTGGGCAGTATGGATGAATGGGCATATTGGAATCTATCTCGGAAATGATCAGTACATTGCTGCTGATGGATCAGCTTACGGTGTGCGGATCGCCAATCTGTCACAGAATGGATTCACGCATCTTCTGAAGCTCTGTGATATTGATTACGGACAGGGAACAGCTTCTGTTCTGAAAGAGACTGCCAAACCATCAGGAGGACACTATAATGCGGCAGTAGTATTTACCTACTGCGTGAAAGCCGGGGGAAAAACGTATCCATCCGTAAAGAATCTTGCAGACTATGCAGGAGTCAGGGGCAAGGCGATCACAGACGTTGCAATCATGTGTAACGTGGGAAAAGTCAAATACCGTGTTCATGTACTGGGTGGAAAGTGGCTGCCATATGTGACCGGGTTCAACTGGCTGATCCGGTAAATGGATATGCCGGAAACGGTAAGCCGATTGATGCTATCGAGGTGATCTATATTGCCCCGGATGGCAGCAGTCAGAAAGCACAGTACAGAGTCAGTCCCGTGAACGGCAACTACTATGACTGGCAGTACAATAATGAGACAGGCGGTGGACAGGATGGATATGCCGGAAGCTTTGGGAAGAAAGTTGACAGATTCCAGCTTTTCTGAAAGATTAACAGGTCGGAGGTTTCTCCGGCTTTATTTTTTTGCTTTAAAATACACTAAATCGGTGAAAAAACTATTGACATATACACTGAATTGGTGTATATTATAATTACAGAGAGGAAAGAAAGGAGAGCGAAGCGATGAATATTGAAGAAGCTCGCAAGGCACGGGGGATGTCCAGAAAGGACGTGTCCCGGAAACTCGGGATTCCGTACAGGAGTCTCGAAAATTGGGAGAAGGGGCTTAGCAAATGCCCCGACTATGTAGAACGGCTAGTTGTAGCCGAGATTCTGAGAGGAGGAAAAAAGATGACTGATATCGAAGTATTAATGAAAAATGGATATTCAAAAAGAAAAGCGGAAGAAGAACTTAAAAGAGGCACTGTAGTATTCGAAGGAGAAGACTTTGAAAGACACTTCGATGATTACATGGAAGAATGGGGAGTTGACGAAGAAGAGCAAGAAAAGTATAGAAAAATGCTAGAGGAAAAGATAGCAATTCCAGACTGGGGAATTGTCGAAGATAATGGCAACACGTATTATATTATGTACTGCCTGTAATCTGAAAGGTTGTGATTCCACATTCACTTTTTAAAAATACACTAAATCGGTGAAAAAACTATTGACATATACACTGAATTGGTG